>ERZ869909.16-NODE-16-length-276756-cov-14.094073_pt1 | contig 276756 bp, 280 predicted proteins | sample MGYA00520892_ERZ869909 | MGnify/ENA primary metagenome ERZ869909 (study PRJEB32215, sample SAMEA104723947) | bioreactor metagenome | biome: bioreactor; feature: anaerobic bioreactor; material: water | place: China | collected 2015-03-12 ... | reverse complement strand
ATTACACCGCAACCAATAGATCGCAATCGTCGGCGTCGGCGAACCAACCCACGTCCCGACATCCACCGTCCACGTCGACCCCACCGGCGCACCACCCGACAAAACCGGAGGCACTACGTTGGCGGGTGATCCGACCCGACCATCGAGAACTGCACCTGTAGACAATTCGCCATAGGAATTGGAGCCGGTCACGATTGCAGCGATGAACTTGCCTACATCGCCAGCTTTCGAAATATAGCTGTCGGTCGTCTCCCCGGCGAGAGTCGAACAGCCGACTGGAACACCGTCAAAGGAGGTCGGATAAGAATCACACCTAAGCCATGCGTAGGAAAAGGCCGGCGAGCCTGACCAAGTCCCCGGCTGCACAGTCAGCGTGGCGCCAACCGCTGTGGAGCCCAATATGCCTGCTCCGCCCACTGGGTACGGTGTGTTTCCGAGAGTACTTCCAAACCACGATTGATAGAAAACCCAGAAATTCCTGTTTCCGTACGAGGAACAACTGTCGCCGGTTCCGTGGAGATTGGCCAAGGCAGCGGCATTCGGTTGATATGGGGTGTAGTTATACAGTGCGGCAGTGGCGTAATTCTGGACATTGACTTGGGTGGCACCACATCCCGAGTTCGGGTTGAAGAGGATGGACTGTGGGCCGGGCTGCCTACCGAAACGACTCGCCTTGTAGGTGTTCAACTGAAGCGCGCCGGAGTAGACTTGATTCCCAAAACCCAGCGTCGTGGGCGCACACGGCGCGGTGTCCGGACAGGCAAATCCCATTGCACGATCCATGGCGCCTTGGCTCGGTGCGCTCTTCGTGATGAGTCCTTGCTCTTTCTGCAATGTCACCAAAAGCACTTTTGCACTGATTCCGCACGCCGCCTGGGCGCGATAGATGATGGCGGCCGACGAAAGAGTACCCCCTTGGAACGCCTCACAACGGACGTTCCCCGTGCTGTCCGACACTACCCGCGGCCTACTCGCCACGGTAAAGGTATAGCCCGCCAGACCGCTGCCCTTGGATTCGAGAAAAAGCTGAATCTCAGCTTCCGACATCGCCGAAGAATTATAAAAAAGGGAGTCGCTGATGATATAGCCAGGCATGAACTCATCCCCCGACAACGCGAGCGCGGTCGACGAGCCGACGGCGACAAAGGATGAGCAAAGCAGCGCCCCCACCACCAGGGCCGTTAGCTTGCTTCGGACACCAGAGAACGTCCGCACTGGCGCGTCCCTAATACTTCTCGCCATGCCTACCCCACAATAATGATCGGACTTCCGCCCAAAACTCCTATCCATTCTGACAGCAGAACGCGCAGATAGCGGAAAGGCCTACCGTCTCCCCCTCGAACCGATGTCTTAGGTCACCATACGCGAAATGTAATCAGCGATCTCCAAAGCACTCGTCGCAGCAGGTGAAGGGGCGTTCAGAATGTGGATCTGATTCCGGTTCTGTTGGATCACAAAGTCGTCAACGAGATTACCGTCACGTCCAATTGCCTGCGCCCGAACCCCCGCGCCCGACGGCACGAGGTCGGCGGTCGTAATCTCCGGCACCAGTCGCGCAAGATCCCGGGCGAATCGACGTTTGGAGAATGAGCGAATGACCTCGCGCGTCCCTGTGCCGACGTTTCGGGAGGCGAGTTTGAGGAATCCAGGAAAGGACAGGGTTCGCAGGAGATCTCGTGGAGACACCGCGGTCCAACGGTATCCTTCTCGGGAAAGTGCGAGCACGGCATTTGGACCCGCGTGCACCGCCCCGTCAATCATCCGAGTCAGGTGTACTCCCAGAAATGGCATTTCGGGGTTGGGGACGGGATAGATCAGTCCGTTGACCAGGTGCTGACTCGCACTTCTCAACTCGTAATATTCTCCGCGAAATGGAACAATCTGCACTGTCGGCCTCACCCCAGCGAGTCGGGCAATGAGGTCACTTTGCAATCCGGCGGCGTTGATCAAGAGGTCCGAAGCTACCTGACCCCGCTCGTGCTCGACCATGATTTCACGGTCGGAGCTATGAATCGAGCGCACGCGGGCGCCTAGCATGAGGTTCGCTCCTCGAGCTGAAGCTAATTCGGCCAACATTGCCGACACTGCAGCGTAATCGACAATTCCGGTGTCTTCGACGCGGAGGGCTTTCACCCCTCCCACATGTGGCTCGTAATCTCGCGCTTCCTCCATGGAAACGAGGCGGCAAGTAACCCCGTTCGAACTAGCGCGCGCTGCTAGTTGTTCGAGCCGAGCAACCTCGTTGCCTGAGGTTGCAACGATGAGCTTGCCAGTGGTTACCTGAGAGATACCGTGTTCGCGTGCGAACGCGGTCATCGACCTATTACCGGCGAGGCACATCATCGCTTTAAGCGACCCCGGCTTGTAATACGGACCGGCGTGGATGACACCCGAGTTATGTCCAGTCTGATGAGCTGCCCAGTGATTTTCCTTCTCAAGCACGGTAACTAAGAGACCCCGAGAGGAGAGCCTCTCGGCGATCGCGAGACCGACGATTCCGCCTCCAATAATTGTTACGCTCTTGGGGGTCACTGCAGGTTTCCTTTTCTCTTGGCAATCTCTATGCCGCGACGATAGTCCGCAGCAATCCTCGTTGCGATCTGGTGCGGATCATGCCACTTCTCAACAAACTCTCTACTCCTTCTGGCCACGGCCACGAGCTCCGATCTCGGCATCTCCATCAGATTTCGAAGCGTCTCCTTCACCGTGGTTGGCGTGGCGCGGAAGAATGGCAAGTCCTGCACCATCTCCACAGGCAGGTAATGAAAATCGGATTCCCTGAGATATACCACCACTGGTTTGCCGAGTGCCATTGCCTCGACGGCAACACCCCCGTACCAGCCGGCGTAAAGTTGGTCAATCAAGATGTCGGCGCTTCGATAGCGCTCAAGTGCTTCAGAATTACTCACTCCTTCGATGAGATCGAGTGTGAATTCGTAGCCCTCCGCTTTCAACTCCGCGAGTGCCTCCACAATAAGGTCCGTTCCCTTGACGCTGCGATTGCTAGGCGCATGAGCGAAGACAAGTTGCTTGCGATCATCCTGAGTAAAGTTTGGCGCCCACTCCTTCACTGCAACGTGCCCATACGGGACGAACTCTGCTGACAGTGGAAGCACGTTTAGGAGGTCGGGATTCACCGCGTATATCCTCGCGGCGTATTTTGCCATGAGCGCAATTTGACGACGCTTCCATTCGTCGGTCCTCGGAGTGTAGTAATCCGCGGGGACCTGCGTGGCAATGCTGATCTCGAAGTGAGCACGCGAATAGTCACCCTGACGCGCATCGTCCCCTTGGTAGTGGACAAACACTGGAATACGACGAACTCGCAGTATCCACAGCTCCAAGTGTTGCAAGATACTCGCGGCTCCGCCCAACAATGCCGTCAGGAATTTTGCAGCACCGCGTCGAACCAGACTGGCCGGTCGCATCGACAGCAGCTTGCCCCCGTTCGAGAATAAGGTGCTTCCAAAATTGAAATGGATGATATCCCACCGCCCGAATACATATGCTCCTGCTCCAAACGCGCGAAGCATTTGAAGAAGAATCGGCGCTTTGGCATCCGTGAGGACTCGATCCACCGGGTAGTTCAAGTAGTTTTGGTCAATTGTCCACACCTCAGAATCAATTCCAAGCAGTTTGAGTTGTTGACTGAGCCCGGACGGTCCGCCTCCAACGGCTGTGGGCAGGTGCAGAACACGCATCATTCTCTGATATCTGAAAGTGACTGGCGAAGCGTGATCGCAGGAGGCAGCAACAGTTCACTCATTCGTACCGTCGAGGCAATGAGGTCGGCGGGAGCACCTGCGGTCGACTCGAAGACAGGCTCGCATCCGGAATCAGCGCCAAAGAGTTCGCCCATGCCGCGCAGAGATATGCTCTCCGGCCCCGCAATGTTCACCGTGGCCGGGCCTTCCAGGCCTGCGGCGGCAATAGTTGCTGCCGCAGCATCCGACACGTGCACGGGGTTGATCCGCATGCCAATGTCGCCCTGTAGCGCGAGCGGCTCACCGTTTTTTACGCGATCGTAAAGCCGTGGAACCAACATTGAGCGGTCCTGTCCGGCCCCATAGATGAAGAAGAATCGCAGCGCGACCGAATCGAAATGCGCACTGTAACTACCGACAAGAGCCTCGCTCGACAGCTTCGTTGCCAAATAGTGGCCGAGTCCCGCAGGATCTTGGAGTGGCGATTCTTCGGTGAGCGGGATTCCACGAGCATTCCGGTACACGCCCCCCGATGACGCGTACACGAAACTCGAGACTTCGACCCGACCTGCATAATCCAGGAGGAACGCCGTTGTGGCGACGTTAATGGCGAAGACCGGCAGGGCAGATTCCGGAAAGTCTCGAAACTCCCGTGCCTGCGCCAAATGGAAGATCGTATCTACGTGCCGAGGAAGCGACTTCGCCACGAGCGGCCGTGAGAGATCCGCCACATGAAACTGGACGTCGTCACGGAAAGCCTGTTCTTTGCCGCGCACCAAAGCATGCACGTCCACGCCAGCGTCTGCCAGTCTATTAACCGTGGCGCGGCCAAGCAGGCCCGCAGCTCCCGTCACAAGTGCCGACTTCATGTCAAAACTTCCTGCCCTCGTCTATCGCTTGGTTCGCAAGCAGTGTGGCCCATTGGTTTGGTGCTGCTGTGCCCTGCTCGAAGGTCCCGTCGATTATCCTCGCGTAGACGTCGTGTTGAAGAGTCGCGGTGAGTGCCGGCGAATGCCGCTCCAATAGCCAGGAACGGTACCTGGCACGAGTCTCCTCGATCACGGTGTCGCGGCCTCTGCGACCCATCTCTTCGAGTACTGCGGTGGTCTCGCGAACAATTTCCTCTGTTGTCGCGGCAGGGTGCCACGGCACCGGGCCACCGATGAGCTGTTCCCCGGCCGCGGCCAACCCCCGACTAACCAGCGGGGTGCCCTGCTCGACGGCACGCAATGCGAGAGCGCCGAACACGTCCAGACCGAATTGATCCCAAACCACGTCCACATTGGCCATCATCCGCTGCAAACCAAACCTGGCCATCGGGGGGACCCAAACCACATTGGCCCCGACTCCAGCCTCGTCAAGGAACACCTTCGATTCTTCGAGTTGGAGTCCCCATTCCACCGCGACCAGGCCGACATCCACACCCGCACGGCGAAGTTCAACGAACGCAGAAAGGGCCTTTATCGAACCCTTGTCGTGATGCTTGCTCCAATTTTGGCTCGACGGAAGAAGTACGAGACTCTCCGACCTGGTCTGTCGCAGCAGCTCATTGCGGCGCGACGCCGACCCGGGGAGCGGGACACGCGAGTCAGGCATGAAGGGGTGAGGAAGTGCCGACCAGCGACCCGGCGCCACATCCTCTGCAATCTCAAGTGTGCGCGGATCCAGGTTTGTCACCCACACATGCATGGCCTGCGCGACCTGACGACGATAAGCACGTCGGATGACCGCTGTCTCGCGGTCCCCGTCAGCAATCCATCGGATCGTCCCATGCTCCAAGCACACCGTACGCGGTGACGGATTCGGTACCTTCATCTTGATCAATGAGTCTGCGCCATACAGTACGTTAACGCGATCTGCCAACACGGGAAGAACTGCCCGCCTAGAGAGAACCCAGCGATAGGAAAGATCGAAAATCGGCTGTGCCCAGTGTTTGCCATACATGGGATTGATCACGGCACGCGCAACAGACATTGTTCTCGCGCGCAGTCCCTCCCTCGGCGGTGACGGAATGGTCGAACCAGAAGTCACGGTTGTCCCCAGGTCGCTGTACTCAGAGTTGATGGCACCCGCTTTGGGAATCAAAGCCCAGTCAGGTTTCGCAACCCACTCCGCGCTGGGCACCTCAAAGTCAACGGTCTCCCACGCCGGTGCAGAGATCGCATGATGAAGTCCGAACATGTCAATTGGCAGGTCCGATTCAATCCCCACGTACTGCTTGAGAAGCAGCGCGTTGTAGTACGCATTGTTGGCAGTGTTTCCAAAATGACGGACTCTCATTGACGTTCATCCTTCTGGAATCCAGCGCCAGGCAGTGTGGCCCATTGGTTTGGTGCTGCTGTGCCCTGCTCGAAGGTCCCGTCGATTATCCTCGCGTAGACGTCGTGTTGAAGAGTCGCGGTGAGTGCCGGCGAATGCCGCTCCAATAGCCAGGAACGGTACCTGGCACGAGTCTCCTCGATCACGGTGTCGCGGCCTCTGCGACCCATCTCTTCGAGTACTGCGGTGGTCTCGCGAACAATTTCCTCTGTTGTCGCGGCAGGGTGCCACGGCACCGGGCCACCGATGAGCTGTTCCCCGGCCGCGGCCAACCCCCGACTAACCAGCGGGGTGCCCTGCTCGACGGCACGCAATGCGAGAGCGCCGAACACGTCCAGACCGAATTGATCCCAAACCACGTCCACATTGGCCATCATCCGCTGCAAACCAAACCTGGCCATCGGGGGGACCCAAACCACATTGGCCCCGACTCCAGCCTCGTCAAGGAACACCTTCGATTCTTCGAGTTGGAGTCCCCATTCCACCGCGACCAGGCCGACATCCACACCCGCACGGCGAAGTTCAACGAACGCAGAAAGGGCCTTTATCGAACCCTTGTCGTGATGCTTGCTCCAATTTTGGCTCGACGGAAGAAGTACGAGACTCTCCGACCTGGTCTGTCGCAGCAGCTCATTGCGGCGCGACGCCGACCCGGGGAGCGGGACACGCGAGTCAGGCATGAAGGGGTGAGGAAGTGCCGACCAGCGACCCGGCGCCACATCCTCTGCAATCTCAAGTGTGCGCGGATCCAGGTTTGTCACCCACACATGCATGGCCTGCGCGACCTGACGACGATAGGCCTGTCTGAACGCTTTCTCTTCACGGTTTCCATCCGCAATCCATCGGATCGTCCCATGCTCCAAGCACACCGTATGCGGTGACGGATTCGGGAGTTGAGAGACAAAAAGTGAACCCGAACCGTAAAGCAAATTGATCGCATCGTCGACTTCTCTCAGCACGGACCGCCGCCCCAGAATTTGGCGGTCCCGAGCATCAACGATAGGTTGCGACCACCACTTGCCACGCAATGGGCCGAAAAGCCGACTACGAACCGCGGCCGTGATCCGTGTGACGGCGTCGCCACGGCCGACAGGCTCGTGCGAGGCCTCTCCTTCTTTCGAGGGCAATTCCAGATCTGCGTATTCGGAGTTAACGCTTACCGCCTCCGGATACGATGTCCAGTCGGGTTGGGCGACCCACGCCGCGCTAGGTACTTCGAAGTCAACGACTTCCCACGCCGGCGCAGAGATCGCGTGATGTAAACCGAACATGCGAATTGGCAGGTCCGATTCAGTGCCGCCATACCGCCTGAGCAAGAGTACGTTGTGGAAGGCGTTATTTGCCGTATTCCCGAAATGGCGAACTCTCATTGAAACTCCAGGGGTAGGCCGTTCAAGACTGTGCTGACTTATCACGCAGAGGGCTGCACTTGGTTAAGCCACTCATCCAAGCTCAGGAGCCCCCAAACCAAGAGGCGCCGATTCTCGCTACCCGTGAAGTGCGATTCAAGCACAGTGCCCACCGCATCTCGATCAAGGATATCGAATAGTGGCGTCGAACCGCTGAGCTGGCGGCGCACAAAGTCAATACTCTCGCCCTTAAACCAGCTAGCGTCCGGTGAAGAGAAGCCCTGCTTGGCGCGACTTGTTACGGATTCGGGGATGTGACGACTCATCGCGTCGCGCAAAATCTGCTTGCCGTCCTTGGTGCGCTTGAAGAACTGCTCGGCCTTCGCCCCCGGCTCGTTTTCATTGAGCCGCGCGACCTCGGCAAGGTTATTTAGCTTGTACTTGACTGGCACCCGCATCGCGAAGTCGACGAGATCGTTGTCCAGGAACGGGACTCTCGACTCCAGCCCGTGTGCCATCGAGAGTTTGTCCTCGACAACGAGTAGCCCGTGCAGGAAGGTCTTTGCTTCAAAGTAAAGCGACTGGTTGATGAAGTCCTCGGGCCGCTCGAGAGATCTCGGTTGGGATGGATAAACGTCACGGAAAACCTGCCGTGTCGAGACATCGGCAACGTCTCGCCAGATCGGTGAAACGAGTCTTTTCAACTCGGCAGGGGATGTCAATCTCTGCCAATAGTCGAAGTAGCTGTCGACATAGTCCTCGAAATTGCGCGCGCTCGTGGCTCGGTAATAGCGCCACGGATACCCACCGAATAGCTCGTCACCGCCAGCGCCTGAGAGAACAACCTTAACGAACTTGCCTGCGAGTTGCGCCGCGTAATAGTTGGGATAGCTTTGGCCAACTCGAGGCTCTTCAAGGTGGTGGACAAGCGCCGGAAGGGACCGTTCCATGTCGCCCGATTTGAGCACAACTTCGTATTGCTCGGTCTTGAACGCCGCCGACATCGCCTCCGCCATGGCGCGCTCGTCGAACGCGAGTTCCATGCCGGATGCACTACTCAAGTCGAATCCGCACGTGAAGGTTTTCATACCGGGGAAAGAATCCGCGGCGATCGCGGTGATCGAGCCACTATCCATGCCGCCGCTGAGGTAGCTTCCAACTTCCACATCGCTGAGAAGCTGGCGATTGACCGCTTGGGCAAACAGTCGATCGAGTTCTTCGACATACTCTTCGTGCCTGGCTTCGGGAGACTCCTCCCTGAAGTCGAAGTCCCAGTATTGAGTCTTCTTTAATTGCGGAATAGTTGACTTCAGGTCAAGTACAGTGAAATGGCCGGCAGGGAGAAGCTGGATGTCCTCGAGCAAGGTCCGCTCCGAAAGGATGTTCTGGAACGTGAGGTACTCCATGAGTGCGGACTTATCCAGTCGACGGACGAAGTTCGATCGAGCGAGAATAGCCTTCTGTTCAGATCCAAACGCGAATACGTCGCCCTGTTGACTGACGTAAAGCGGCTTGATCCCGTATCGGTCGCGAGCGAGAAGGAGCCTCCGGGCCATCGAGTCGTAGAAGCCGAAGGCAAACATTCCGTTGAACCGCGGAAGCGCATCAACGCCCCACTCGATCAACGCATTGAGCACGACTTCGGTATCACTCGAAGAGCGAAATCGGTGCCCTCTGGCTTCGAGCTCTGCCCGAATCTCGCGATGATTGTAGATCATCCCATTGAACGTGAGAACGTATCGCGAATCACTCGAAACCATCGGTTGATGGCCCAACGGCGAAAGATCGATTATCGCAAGCCGACGGTGTCCGATGCCGACATTCTCCTGAATCCAGTGGCCCTCGCCGTCCGGGCCGCGATGCGCCAGCGAATCGGTCATCGCGCGCAACATCACCGGCGAAATCCCGTCACCCTTGAGATTGATGACGCCGGCGATTCCACACATGTACTGGTCCCTCTCGTTTTAGCGGAGCCGCAATCGTCCCTTATTCCATGCCCGGGTTGGACGCTCTCCAGTCGATGAGTGCCAACAGTCCATCTCGAAGGGAGTCCTCATAGAAGAATCCGAGATCGCGGTGCGCCTTCTCCGTAGAGCCAATCCTGTTTTGCACCATCCGGCGGCTGTCCTCTTCATTGTATGGACGGTATTCCACAGCCAATTCCGATTCCCGCAGCTCGAGTATGAGATTGCAAAGCTCCCTGATGCTCGTTTGGACGCCGGTTCCGACATTGTAAAACTCGTCGGTGGTGTCACCGCGTAGGGCAAGGACATTGCAGCGGGCAACGTCCCGTGCTGTCACGAAGTCGTAGGCCTGCGAGCCGTCCCCGTTGATCACTGGGGCCTCGTTAGCCTCGATCTTGTTGAGCATGATGGGGATGACTCCAGTGTATGCCGCAGTCTGGTCCTGGTGTGGGCCGTACACATTCATGTAGCGCAGCCCTACATAGTCGAGTCCATAGCGATCATAAAAAGCGCGAGCCATCGCCTCGCCCGCAATCTTCGTTGCTCCGTAGAAGTTGCGATTATTGAACGGATGCTCTTCGGTCATGGGGACTTCGACCGCATCCCCATAGACGCTTGCCGAACTCGAATAAACCAAACGCTGGATGTCGTTGTTAACACATGCCTCGAGAACGTTAAAGACACCCGCAACGTTAACATCGAAGGCGGTGCGGGGGTAGTCCTTGCAATGCAGGAGCCACATCGCTGCGAGGTCTATAACACCATCTGCCCCCTTGAGGGCGGCATTCAGAACGTCCACCTCCCGCACGTCGCCACCATCGGGAAAAATACTGCAACGAGCATCGTTGAGCTGAGGCGCAATATTGGACCGCTTGCCGCGAGCGAAGTTGTCGTAAATTGTGACTTGCCCAACATCGGTCGCGAGCAACTCCTCGACGACGTGACTGCCGATAAAACCGGCGCCTCCGATCACGACAATATGCTTTCCAGCGATGTCCATTTGATTCCATTTCTCGCCATCATTGAGGCCCACGCGCCTCGCGCACTACCGACTGTCGGCATGCTGTGTGGTCGACAGGACCCAATTATAGGTGGTACCCCGATCCAGAACCGCACCCGCGAAGTTAGTCGAGTCCACCCGCAAGAAACTCGCGCCACGTGCCACATCAAACGCTCAGGCGAGGCCGGCGAGCTCTGCCTGGCGGGCAAAGTCGGGGAAACTGCTCACGAGTTCTTCGAATGTCCCACTGCCAACCACGGATCCCTCTCGCATGAAGAAGATGCAGTCCGATTTCATGATCGTTGCAAGACGGTGCGCAACGACGATCTTCGTAATTCCAGCGCCAAGCCTTTGAATTGCGTCTGTGACCTGCGACTCTGTGTTGGTGTCCAGGGCGCTCGTCGCCTCGTCCATGACAAGGACGAGTGGGTCGGAGTATAGCGCTCGCGCTATCCCCAGTCGCTGCCGTTGACCGCCCGAAAGTGCAAGGCCGCGCTCTCCTACTGGCGATTCAATCCCCCCCTCCCGCGCCACCACGAGATCCCAGAGCTGGGCTTGCTCCAGTGCATGTTGCACCTGTTCAGGGTCGTAATCGATTCCCCACGTTAAGGCGACATTTTGGGCGATACTTGCGTCGAAGAGCGCAACCTCCTGGGGTACGTAGCCAACGCGGGATCGCCATGCACTGCGCAGCGAGTTCAGTGGAATACCGTCCACCGAGATCGTTCCCTCAGTCGGTTCAAGCAGACTCAGCAGCAGGTCCACCATGGTCGACTTACCCGATCCGGAAGCCCCGACGAAGGCGACTGTGGATCCGAGTTGAACTTCGAGCGAGACATCACGAATTGCCGGAGGCGCGTCGGGTGAATATCGAAACGTTACCCGCTCCAGGGCTAGGCGCTCAGGCGAATCGTGAAGGGGGCGTACCGTTCGTTCGGCGATTTCGCCTGAACCACGTTCAGTGTCTGCGAGTTCAGCGAGAACAAGTCGTGGGAACTCAGAGATTGCAATCATCGAGGAGAGAACTGACTGGAACCGGATGATCGAGGGTGCCACACGGAATCCAGCCAATGCGAAAAGCGCAACGCCTGCAATCGCCTGATCAATTCCCCCGATGAGAAGTCCGACACCACCAATGACGACAAAACCGCCAACCAGTCCTGCCTCGAGAGCATAGCGAGGAAGCTGGCTGAGGAAATAGATATTGGCTCTTGCCTGGGAACTGCGAGTTCTGGCGTCTTTCACTATCGATGCGACCTCAGGCTCCTTGTTGCGGAGAGTAACTTCCTTCATTGCTGCGATGATCTCAAGGATGAGACGCGAGGTTCGGATCGAATTCTCTATGTTGATGTCACCAGCAATTCGTGCGCGTCGCGCAATCCAGAAAAAGAGCACAGCACCAAGAAGAAGCAAGTAAATCAACGTTGTCGCAGCAATCACAGGCTGCACAATTGCGAGCGTAGCGATGACAACTACCAAGCTCACGAGTTCACCGAGCAGAGTGGCTCCCGGGAGGACGAAGCTGTTGACAGTGACATCGACGCCACTGTCGGATATACGCATGATGTCATTGGAGTTCTTGCGCAATCGATCCCGCCATGGCGCAGAAAGATAGGAGCGGAGCAACCGATCGCCAATCGCGACCTCAAACCGGGGAATACGACGCGTCGCCCACCAGGTGACAAGGACTGCGAGAGCTCCTTTAGCAATCATTAGCGCGCAGATCATCAGAATCGTCCAAACGACTCCGATGGGGCTGAGCTCCCCGACAATCGGCAACACAGCTGGCTGGCCAGAGGCAACCGGACCGATGACAATAGCGAGCAGGCCGAGTGCGGCAGCGTCGAAGACCGCCAGCGATGCCAGCAACCAAGCGTAAAGATTCAGGAACCGGCGACCCCCAAGCGGGAACACTCGCACGACTTCCCGATAGAGCGAAATCACGGACTTCATATTCAGTCTCCTGTCCTTCGGACCCAGCAATCCTATTCGCAACCAGCGCAAGCGACCTGACGGCTGCGCCGGAAAGACGTCGTGACCGGACCCTGTACAATCGTCCCGACCGACTCTGGGCATAGCGGGCCCTGATTTGCGGATGGGGGGAAAGGCACTGGTGGCAAGACGCGTCGTCATTGTGAGTCGTATCTTCGCACCTGAGGTCTCCGCCGCGGCGGGCATCCTTCGATCATGGGCCCGTGCCTTCCGGGACGCTGGCGCCATCGTCACCGTTATCACGACCAAACCGCCACGTGGCATGAGTATCGCTGACCCGAGTGGCATCCGCGTTCGGCGAGCGCCCGTGCACCGTGATCGCCAAGACTATGTTCGTGGCTACGTGTCCTATTTAAGCTTCGATGTTCCTCTGTTTTTCAGGCTCCTGTTTGCGCACCGAGCGGAACTCTACGTCGTCGAACCGCCACCTACCACTGTTGCGGTCGTTCGCATCGTGGGATGGCTGCGTCGCACTCCCTACGTCGTCAGGGCGGCCGACTTGTGGTCGGACGCCGCCGCAATGGCGACGCAGTCAGCCTTTGTCCTCCGTTCCCTCCGATGTGTAGAAGTATGGGGTCTTTCCGGTGCCCAGCGATTGTTTGCGGCGCACGAACCACTCGTTGCACGTTTCCGGGAAGTGGGGATCAATGCGCCAGCAATTCCAATTGGGTTCGGCGCTGACATGGATGCGTTCCGATACGAGCCCCGATCGCGACCGCTTGCGCCCGTCTTTGTCTACGCCGGAACGCACTCAGAGTGGCACGGAGCCGGGGTCTTCATCGAAGCATTCGCAGGGTTGCTCCCTCGGTACCCGGGAGCGAGGCTTCACTTCATCGGCAATGGACAGGAGCGGGAGATCCTTCGAGCGAGGGCGATCGAGCTCGGGCTTGGCGACGCCGTTGATTTCCGACCTCCGATCCCTCCCGCCGAGCTCGCGCCAATCCTCTCCGGGGCGACCGCATCGCTCGCAAGCCTCAAACCCGGACAAGGCTATGACTACGCGTTCACGACAAAGGTCTACTCTTCCCTCGCCTCCGGGTGCCCGGTGATATTTGCGGGGGTCGGGCCCACTGGACCATTCCTCCGGTCCGCAACCTCCCCGGACGTGGGCGAGGCAGTCGACTATGAGGTCTCTGCGGTCGCTGCTGCGATGGAACGGGCAATAGCATTGTCTCCCGAACCCGACGCACGGTCCCGCCTTAGCGCGTGGACTCGCGAACACTACTCTCTCAACGCGATCGCCGACACCGTCGTGGCAGAGAGTCTCGCCATCACAGCCCGTAGACTGTTCAGGTGAAGATCGCAGTTATTGCTCTCGGAAAGATCGGGCTCCCACTCGCCGTGCAGTTCGCAAGTAAGGGGCACGATGTCGTCGGTGTCGACGTGAACCCCACGGTCGTTGACCTTGTGAACCAGGGGGTCGAGCCGTTTCCCGGTGAAGCCGAGTTGCAGGATCGGCTCGCCGATCTTGTGCCCGCTGGTCGCCTTCGAGCGACCACCAACTACTCGGAAGCGGTGCCTGGGGCGGACGCAGTCGTGCTCGTCGTGCCGCTATTCGTCGACGAGGTGACTGCCGAACCAGACTTCGGGTGGATGGACGCGGCGACGGAGTCACTTGGTGCACACCTGACCCCCGGTACCCTTGTTTCGTATGAGACAACCCTCCCGGTCGGCACAACCAGAACACGGTGGAAGCCGCTTCTTGAGCGGGTCTCCGGGCTGAAGGAAGGGGTCGATTTCGACCTGGTGTTCTCCCCTGAGCGGGTACTCACGGGCCGGGTCTTCGCCGACCTTCGCAAATACCCTAAGCTCATCGGCGGGCTCTCAGAACACGGGGCAAAGCGCGCATTGGACTTCTACGAAGCTGTCCTCGACTTCGACGAGCGAACCGATCTCGCAAGGCCAAACGGAGTTTGGGATCTTGGGAGTGCCGAGGCGTCCGAGCTTGCAAAGCTCGCTGAGACAACCTATCGGGATGTGAATATAGGGCTGGCGAATCAGTTCGCACGTTTCGCAGGTGAGAACGGCATCGATATCTACAATGTCATTGAGGCCTCTAACTCACAACCCTACAGTCACATCCACCAACCAGGCATCGCAGTCGGTGGCCACTGTATCCCCGTCTACCCGAGGCTCTACCTTTGGAACGATCCGGAGGCAACGATCGTCTCTGCAGCTCGCACAGCGAATGCGGAAATGCCCGACTACACGATCGGGCTTCTAGCAGGCGCGTACGGAGATCTGACTGGAGCTCGAGTAGCGGTACTCGGCGCCGCGTATCGTGGAGGAGTGAAGGAGACAGCGTTTTCCGGCGTCTTCAGCACCGTGGAGGCCATCGGCGCCCGAGGCGCAATACCTTTCGTGCACGACCCGCTCTATACCGATGACGAGCTTGAGCGGCTTGGTTTCACACCGTACCACTTTGGAGAGTCCATCGACGCTGCTGTCGTGCAGGCCGACCATAGTGAATATCGTTCAATCGGTCCAGCCAACCTGCCCGGTATCAGGGCGTTTATCGATGGTCGCCGAATCTCGAATTCGGACCAATGGCCAGGCGTGACCTACCGTGTCCTGGGTAAGGCCTTGGCACCTGTGGCCTGACACGCCTCTATGCTTCGAAGTTAGGTCAACTAAATGTGCGGAATCGCGGGGAGTTGGTCGCGCATTGGTGCGACTTCCGATGGCAAACGCCTCCGTGCGGGATTAGACGCGATTCGGCACCGTGGCCCGGATGACCTGGGTGATTTCGTTTGGCACGATGTATCCTCACGAGCACGTATCGACCTTGGCCTGGTCAGGCTCGCAATTCTCGATCTGAGCCCAGCAGGACATCAGCCGATGACAATGGCTGGCGGCCGATTTACCATCTCTTATAACGGCGAAATCACCAATTATCTGGAGATCCGGGACGAACTTGCCGGGTTCGGCGAGACATTCGTTTCGGATGGTGACACCGAGGTTCTTCTCAAGGCGTGGGCACGTTGGGGCACCACGACGCTGGATCGACTTGAAGGAATGTTCGCATTTGCCATCCTCGATACGGTTGAGCGGACTCTGACTCTTGCGCGTGATCCTTACGGCATCAAGCCCTTGTTTTACGCAGATCGCAACGACAAGATCGCGTTTTGCAGCGAGATGGCTGGCCTGTTCGAGATCGCGGTCCCCGATCCAAAACTCAACTGGCAGACCGCAGTCGACTACTTGCAGTGGGGCATGTATGACCATACCGAGCAGACGTTCGTAGAAGGTGTGAAGCACTTGCGCCCTGGTTATTACCTCGTAATCGACGTGGTCACGGGGAAACTCGGCAAGCCGGTCTGTTATTGGCGACCATCAGTGGCCACGACGTACGAAGGAACCTACGACGACGCGGTTGACGAGGTCCGGACTCTTTTCATTGACTCTGTCAAGCGAAACCTCCGAAGCGATGTTCCGCTCGGAATCGCGTTGTCTGGTGGTCTCGACTCCTCGGCAATTACCGGTGCAGTTCGTAAGTTGGAGCCGGACATTCCAATCCAGACTTTTAGTTTTGTCGCACCAGGCTTCGCCAAGTCGGAACACGAATGGATTGCCCTCGTCGCTGAGGCTGTCGGGGCGACGTCACACACCGTGGCAGCAGAGCCGGGCGAACTCGAGCACGACCTCGACGACTTGATCCTCAGCCAGGGTGAACCGTTCGGTGGAACGAGCATTTACGCCCAATACCGCGTGTTCAAGCTGGCACGAGAGCATGGCGTTATCGTTACCCTCGATGGACAGGGTGGCGACGAACTCTTCGCCGGTTATTTCGGTTATCCCGCCCAGCGCATGCACAGCCTCATCGAGACGGGACGGTGGGGTTCAGCTGCCAAGTTCGCCAGCGCCAGCCGCGATCTGCCGGATTGGTATCGGATGATTATGCCTTTCGAAGCGATGGCACAGTTCGCACCTCTTCGAATGCGTCATCGTATTCGACGGCCATTGGCGTCGCCGCTCCTCGATACCAGCAAGCTGCGTGAGCGTGGTATCGACACCGGATACCCTCGGGTTGGACCCGATCCGGTACGCGGTGCCCGGCTCAAGACCCATCTGCGGTCCACGCTGAGCGGAAGTGGGCTTCCCATGCTCCTGCGTCATGGCGATCGAAACTCCATGCGCTTTTCGATAGAGAGCCGTGTCCCGTTCCTGGACCGAGCGCTGAACGAGCTTCTACTTTCTCTTCCAGAGGACTGGTTGGTCGGACCCGACGGGACAACTAAACGTATTCTGCGTGATGCCGTCCGCGGCTGGGTCCCTGACGCGGTCATCGATCGGCGTGACAAAGTTGGTTTCGAGACTCCAGAGGCTGACTGGCAAGCTCGACTCGCCATGCATCCGAATGATCCTGAGCATCCAATAGGTTTCCTTCGCCAGGGCCGCATCGACACTGTTACCGGTGGCCTCACTGAGCGTGAACTCCGTTGGGGGCGCAGAGCCCACTGGCGACTCATCAACTTACGACGATGGGTTGCTCTGGCTGGTATCGATGCGAGTTAACCTCGCGCTCAGTGATTGGCAACGGCGAATGTGCGTCTAAGTTGCGGCCACAACACCACGAGCAGCCCCGCGTAAGCGAGCCCGCCAATCAGCCACACCATTAATGGTCCGATCGGGAACCCTGCCCACCACCACTGCGCGCCATAATCAAGGTTCAGACCCTGCTGACCAACGCCGGTAACATAACGACGAATGTTCACCTGGAGTGCCACGATGTTGGCAATCGCGAGGGAAGCGAGAATCGTGAACGTCTGCAACCGCGTAAACCGTAACCCCTTTGTCGTGGTGTCCGTCAGCAGGACAAAGGCAAATAGGATGATTAGGGGCAGTATGTAGCGCGGTTGGAGGCCCGTCCCAACCTTGAAGCCGCTCGCCGTAAGGACCTGCACCGGCAAAGCGATGAGCACGGACAAAATGCCTGCCCCAGTAACGGCCTTCCTCCAGTCAAGCCGCCCAAGTCCGGCGAACGCCACAACAACAAATGCAGAAACCGCAGCCCAAGGTACGATCGCGGGTGGCTGTGTGTCCAGCCAACCCAACCCCCAGGTCCCCCATACACCGGTCCAGAGCAGCGGGAGCATAAGCAGGTTGTACACGGCGAGAGATAGCCCTGGCGGCAACGCTTCCTCGCTTTGAGTCGGCGGCGCTGCTGCCTCTCCAGTGAACCCGGTGGTGGCAACACCGGTCTGGCCCGCCATCGCGAAGAGCACCACAGCAATAACGAGCCCTGCCGCGGGTAGCCACAATGCGCGTTGCCAACTGCGTATCCCTGAGAACGACATCAATGTTGCGCCCAAGGTGGCGCCCGAAGCGTACACGGCCGAATCTCCTCGCGCCCCGGCCGCCATGATCATTCCGACGATATATATGGCGCCAAGCGCCCAACGCCTCTGGCCTGCAGACTCAAACCAGCCGAGCAGCGCGAGAAACGCTGTGCCCACGCCCGTAATCGCCCACCCGCTCGGATTGTTGGAAGGAATTAGAAACATGCCAAGGGGGACCAGCGTGACGAGCCAACCCCACAGGATTGTTCGTCTACGATGCGACGGCAGGAGGGCTACGAGCGCGGTCGATAGGCCGACAAATAGCGCAACATTGATAATTCGCATGAAAAGCGCGCCTACCTGAATGTCCTCCCCAGCAAAGACATGCATAGTCGCGTAGTAGACGGGGGGATACTCGCCGACGAAGTTGCCGCGGGTGGTTTCGTAGCGAGATCCATTCCAGTTTGCCCAGACGTCCTCCTGGCAGGCAGCGCTTCGATCACTCTCTTGGGCAAAGCAAGCTATCTCCCCGAAACCTGAAGGGACGACTCTCGCGTTCTCTGACGAGCCAGGTGCACACTCGGCTCCCCCACCACTCGCGCACCAAATGCTCACAAGATGGTAATCATCGTCAGGGCTCGAACCTACAGGCGATGCGAAAGCCCAGGCAGATAGAGCGACGAACGCGAGGATAGGCGCGAGGTGAACCCAGCGCAGCCGTCGAAGACCTCGTCGGATTAGACCGTCCGGTTTGATCACGCAGACGCTCCCATCCCGCGGACTTCGCGCAGCCATGCAACGCCAAGTATTGTCACCGTCGCTGCAAATGAGGTGGAACCGAGCAGCCAGAGCGCAGTTGGGCCGATTGGGAACCCGGACCACCACCATTGGGCGCCTGAATCGAGGCTCAATTGTTCAACGTCGAAGCCGGTAAGGTACCTGCGAAGGTTTGTATAAAGTGCGATCGTGTTGGCGCCGATTACCAGAATCATCGCTGGGATGACATGCCATGGGCCAGGTCGCAGCGGCTTCGACGATCCGGTGAGTAGAAGGAGTCCGCCAAGCACAACGACGAGCGGCAAGATATATCGCGGCTGAACGTTCTCGCCGACAACGCTCATCCCGACCGTAAGAACATAGAGCGGGAGGAGATATAAGGTTGCGACAAGTGCCACTGTCATGATGGCCTTCCGACGGTGCATGACTTGGATACCCAAGGAGGCGAAGCCTACGAACACGACGAAGCTGGCAAATTCCACCATCGGGAACCCTGGCCACGTCTCCATCCGCCAACCAAGCCCCCAAGAGCCGAAGACACCGGTCCACAGCTGCGGCATCGAAATGGCGTTGAACGCGAGCACCGAACCCGGCGCGCGGGTAGCACCTTCCGGAATAGCACCCGTCAGCCCGTCCTGCGCGACTGCAGAGTATCCAGATGAGAGGTAGAAAACGGCGGCCACAACGACGAGCACAGCCGGCAGCAGCAGTTTGAGTGCGAACGTGCGTGTTCGCTCGGAGGCTAGGAAAGAGGCGATTCCCAATCCAAGGATCGAGTAAACCGCCGCGTCGGTCCGAGCCCCCGCTGCTAGAATCACCGCTATGATTGCGAGGGCACCGAGCGCCCATGCGCGTCTGCCATTACTCCGGAACCAGCCGAGAGTTGCGAGCCATGATGAGCCCACGCCAATCACCGCCCACGCGCCGGGATTGTTTGACGCAATGAGATAAGTGCCGAGCGGTACGACGGTTATTGCCCAGCCGGCGATCAACGGCACCCTGAGAGCCGCGGGGAGCAACCGTGCGAGCGCAGCGGTGAGTGCAAGAAACAGGGCCACGTTGAAGAGGCGCATTACAAGCGCGGAGGTCTGGATGTTAGTCGATGCAAACGAGTTCATGACAAAGTAGTACAGTGGCGGGTACGCACCGATCCAGTTCCCGTGGGCCGCTGCCAAGGTCGGCTTTGGGTCGCGCGGCCACTTCTGGCATGTTGCACTTGCATTCTCGTCGGCAACGTAACACGGCGCCGAGGTTAGCCCTGGTAGGACTAGTCGGTAGTAACTCGTGTTGGGGTCGGGGGCACAGAGTTCAGTGCGAGCCTCATTCGCACACCAGATGCTGGCGAGATGGTAGTCGTCGTCCGGTGACGCACCGATCGGCGATGCGAAAGCCCACGCGCTGAGCGCGACGAGCGCGAGCACCGGAGCGAGGTGAATCCAGCGGAGCCGCCGAATGACGCGAATGACGGACCCAGGGCGTGCATCAGCCATCGTTTTTCGATCGCCTTTCAATTTCGAGAGCGAGCTTCTGGACGACCTTGCGCAGTTCGTCCCGCGTACGCGCGAGCTCGAGACTGATCTGCATGAGAAGAAGCAGAACGACGAAGAATGCTCCGACGAAGAGCAGATTGATGGGTTGCGCGATGCCGAAGAAGTTGCTGACCGTGTCGAGGAGCCCTGGCCACGCCGAAAGGATGATCGCGGCCACCGCCGCCACCAACCACACCACCGCATACTTTTCGGGGAGCACATACGAGCGCAAGAGCATGATCACGACGATCAGAAGAACGACGGCGAGGATGATCGCAAAAACCTGGGGAGTCATGCGGCCGCCTTGCGGTCTCGCAACTTCAATGCCCGAATTTGAGGCGGAACGCTCCGAATGCTCGCGAGCCCGAGGATGAAGAGGATCCGGCCGGTATAGAGCGTCGCCCTCAGAACCGACTGGGACGGCACGCCGCCCGCCCGCTCGTTCATTCCGACAGGGATCTCACTGACCGATAGCCCCTGGCGCGTCGCGAGCACGATGGACTCCACGGTGTCCCCCAGCCACTCCACGGGGTAGTGCTCGGAGAACACGGCGACGGCCCGCGGCCCCGCGATTCGGAATCCGCTGGTCGCATCCGTGAGCTTCGTCCGCGCATAGGCCGACGCGACACCCGCGATGAACCGTTGAATGCCCCTGCGCGCCGCCGAGGACTTGAACGTCCCCCCTTTGGCGAAACGGCTTCCGATCACAATGTCAGAATCTTCCGATGCCGCGAGGAGATCGGCAATGTGCTCTGGGCGATGCTGGCCGTCGCCGTCGAACTGGATGACCGCGTCGTAGCCGTTCTGCACCGCGTACTTGAACGCCGTGCCCATCGCTGCCCCGACTCCGAGGTTGATCGCGTGCGACACGACGTGGGCGCCGGCCTCGCGAGCAATCGTCGCCGTCGCATCGCGAGATCCGTCGTCAATCACCACAACGTCGTCGAGGGGCTGGACTTTCGAAAGGGAATGGAGAACCTCACCGATGACGGCCGCCTCGTTGAGCGCCGGGATCGCAACGAGTGCTCTCATAGCGCTACAGTCTACTGGGCCTGCGAAGACCGGGGAGTTCCCGCAAACAGGCGATGGAAAAGCCTGCGAACACGTCGGCCGAAGAGCTCAACCGCGGCGCAATCGCGACGTCATCCGCCGAACAGCAGCGGCAGGACCGTCCGCACGCCAGTAGTGCCAGAACATCCGAATGTCGTGGCCGGGCCCAAAGGGTTTGCGCCGCTTGCGTCCGCTCGATCGGTCGGCGCGCCCGGCCGAGTGATCAGCCGCCCGGCGCGGTGCGCGAACGAACTCGACGAGAGGTTCGAGAACGCGCTCCCACACGAAATCCTCGCGAACCCGCTCCACGTTGCGCCGAACGGTCTCCGCGAACTCTGTGTCGTACAGAACGCGATCGATCGCTCCCTCGAGCGCCGAGGCATCCTGTGCCGGCACCACAATGCCGAGGTTCTCCGCCTCCACGAGTTCGGCGAAACTGTCGCCGTCGGTGACCACCATCGGGAGCCCTGCCCACAAGTAGTCGAGAATGCGCGTGCGGAACGAAAACGTGGTCTCCAGGTGCGACAGGTGCGTGCTGACTCCCGCGTCGGATTCCGTGAGGTGATTCTGGCGGTCGGCGTATTCCACCCAGGTTTCATTGAAGAACACGGCGGACCCGAGCACCCCGAGTTCCCTGGCGAGGTCGAACGAGTCGCGGACGATACCCATTTCCTCCACACCGGGATGTTTCGTGCCGAGGAAGAACAACCTCAGATCCGGTCGGCGTTCCGCGAGCGCGGCGACGGCGCGGATGAGCGTGACCGGATCGAACCAGCTGTAGAGGCCGCCACCCCAGATGAGCAGCCGGTCGTCCTTTCCGATACCGGGCACGACTCCCTTGACGGCATCCCGTTCATGCGCGGGCGGCTCCTGCGGCACGCCGAACGGCGCAACATCCAGAAGCCCGCGCAAGTGCGGATCATTCTCATACGTGGCCGGGGTGATCCTGCCCAGGCCGGCAAGCTGGCCGAGGTAGAACAGGCGCTGCCTTTCGGATGCGCACAGAAAGAAGTCTGCGAGAGCAAGCTGGTCGTTGAGCACCCGGGTTGCCGTGCCGACCCGCAAATCCCAGGTTGCTCGGCCCAGTTCCCTGCCCTGTTCGAGCATTTCGAGGTGCATGGGGTCGTAGATGTCGGCGACGAGCACTTTGGGGCTCGTACGCAGCGCCTCGAACTGATCCAGAGCATGTCCCTGGAAGACCACGACGTCTGCCCACGTGTGCACATCCGCGAACTTCGCGTTCTCTCCCGGCCGAACGCACTCGAGCCGGAAAGGCGCATCCACCTGCTCCAGCCGCGTCGTCGTCAGGAGTACAACCTCGTTCTCCGTGCTGAGCACACGCGCCATGTTCCACGCTCGAATCGCCGGACCGGCCATTTTCGCGCCGATCGGATCCCCGGTGATGACGAGAACGTTCGTCACGGGTTGTCCGCAAGGAGACGCAGGAGGTGGGTTCCATACCCGCTCTTGAGCAGCGGCTTCGCGAGTTCCTCGAGTTGGGAGTCATCGATCCAGCCCGCGCGCCACGCGATCTCCTCGATGCATCCGATTTTTAAGCCCTGTCGGTCCTCGACGACCTTCACGAACTCGGTGGCCTGGATCATCGACTCGAACGTTCCGGTATCGAGCCATGCCGTTCCGCGATCGAGCACTTGCACGTGAAGACGCCCCTCGTCCAGGTACCGCTCGTTCACCGTGGAGATCTCCAGTTCGCCCCTCGCACTCGGTGTGATCGATTTGGCGATGTCGACGACCGAGTTGTCGTAGAAGTAGAGGCCGGGTACGGCGTAGCGGCTCTTCGGATTGTTCGGCTTCTCCTCGATGGAGAGAGCGCGGAAGTCCGCGTCGAACTCGACGACGCCGTAGGCACGGGGGTTCGCCACTTGATACGCGAATATGGTCGCGCCGTCGACGTCATTCAACTTGCGCAGGCTCGACCCCAACCCTGCGCCGTAGAAGATGTTGTCGCCGAGCACGAGCGCAACCTTCTCGTTGCCGATGAAGTCTTCGCCGATGATGAACGCCTGAGCGAGGCCATCCGGACTGGGCTGCGCGGCGTAGCTCAGTTCGATGCCCAGGTCGCGGCCGTCGCCGAGGAGCCGTTGGAACTGCGGCTGATCCTCGGGCGTTGTGATGATCAGGATCTCCCGGATGCCGGCGCGCATGAGCGTGGAGAGCGGGTAGTAGACCATGGGTTTGTCGTACACGGGCATGAGTTGTTTTGAAATGCCTTTGGTGATCGGCCACAGCCTCGTGCCGGACCCGCCGGCGAGCACGATTCCGCGCATGCTCAACTCCCTTTCGTGGACAGCGATCGATACAGCTCCCTGGCCTGCTCCCAGGTCGGCAGGAGGCCCAGCTCTTGCGCCTCCAGCAAGCCGGGTGCATTCGAATCCTTGGGCGACAGCAACGGCTCCGGCGCATCATCCGGGAAGACGAGCCCAACCTCGGGGTCGAGCGGGTTGATTCCGTGTTCGCGCTCGGGCCGATACACGTCGGAGACGAGGTACGTGAATGCCGCATCGTCCGTGAGCGAGAACGCAAGGTGGCCAAGACTCTCCGCGATGTATACGGCACGCCGGTCTCTCGTGTCGAGGAGCACGGAGTCCCAACGACCGAATGTGGGAGAGCCCACCCTGATGTCGATGACGAAATCGAGCACTGCGCCGTTCGTGACGGTGACATACTTTGCCTGGCCCCGAGGGATCTCGGCGAAATGGATTCCCCTCGCTACTCCCCTGCGGGACACCGAAACATTCGCTTGCCTCAAGTCCAGTGCGTGGCCGATCGTTTCCTCGAGCGCGTCGAACCGGTACCACTCCAGAAAAAGACCACGGTCGTCCTCCCGCTGCACAGGGGTGATCTCATAGGCATCAGGGACCTCAAGCTCGCGAATCTGCACGCCGCAATCCTAACCGGCGCGCTCAGGCCGCCGGTTGGAACAGGTCGCGCGCGACGTCGTATCGCGTGCGGCCGAACCGGTGGTAACGACCGCGCACCCCGGCAAAAAGTACGGGAAGAAGGCGGCGGATGCGTGACGCGGGAAGACTGCTGCGCCAACGCTCGTGATCAACCTTGCCGTGCGCGAGCGCGAGCACCCGATCCGGGGCGTCGGAAATGTGCCCAACCCTCTCGGCGAGCGCTTGGGCTCGTGCCGCCAATCGGCGGTTCCTGGCGGTTCGCGGTTCGACGACCCGTGAGACTTTGTCGGCGAGCGTGGGCTTTGATGCGCCGATCTGGTTCGACGCGTGCTGACGGTAGTCGATGAGCGGCACCGCCAAATAGTCCACGTGCCCGACGATGGACGCGATCATGGCGAGCCACTCGTCATGCACCCAGGCCGCCGGAAACGGGACCGCTGCGGCCAGCAGTTCGTGCCGGAACACCGTCGTGGCGCCCGTCACGGTATTGCGCCGCAGCAGCACGTCGAAGGCGTCCCCCCTGGCTTCCTTTCGACGCTCGGATGCCGTGAACCCGATCGCCCGCGCGAGCGTTGTTCCGAGCGGGGTTCCGCTCTCGTCCACGAGTCGGGCGTCATGATGGAGGAGCGTGAGCGACGGTCGCTCGCGGAACTCCCGCGTGATCTGGTCGAGACGGCCGTGCCGCCACACGTCATCCTGGTCGCACAACGCAATGAGTTCTGCCGTGCACGCCCGAACGGCCTGCTCGAAGTTCGCGGTTACTCCGAGAGCCGGGTCATTGAGCAGTACGACGAGCCTCGGCAGTGACGTGCGCCGTTCCTCGTGATGGCGCGCGACCAGGCCTTGGACCGCCTCCACCGTGCCATCTGTCGATGCGTCATCCGACAGCACGATCTCGGCCGCCTCAACCGTCTGATCCAGGATGCTCTGCACTTGCTCGGTGACGTACGGCATGCCGTTGCGGGTGCACAGCGCCACGGACACCGATGGCAGCGGCACCGCATCCGACGCCGGGTCCGCCTGTCCACTGCCCGATTCGCTCACGGTGAGAGTCTAGGCAACCTCGGCGAGCGCACGGCGACGCAGAACTAGGATTGAAGCCATCATGGCGAACTCTGGCGGTACACCCACGCTTCCCGCGTTCGGGGTCGCGACCGTCAGCTACGGCTCGGAAGGGGTCCTCGCGCCATTTCTCGACTCCGTTCCCCGCGCATCGACGAGCCCCATCGCCATCGCCATCGCGGACAACCTGCCGATCGAAAACTCTCCCGTCACGCGTCTGGCAACACAATCGAACGCGATTTACGTTCCCCTGCCGGTGAACGTCGGCTACGGCGCCGCGATGAACGCGGCAGTGGCGGCGTTGCCCGACACCGTCAGGTGGGTGCTCATCAGCAACCCGGATGTCGTGCTCACCGAAGGGGCGCTGGACCGGCTGGTCGAGGTCGCCCAGACGGATCCGCACATCGGCTCCATCGGGCCCGCCGTGCTGAACTCCGACGGCACGCTCTATCCGTCAGCACGGGAAGTGCCGTCGCTGCGCACCGGCGTCGGCCACGCGATGTTCTCCAATCTCTGGCCGACCAACCCGTGGAGCCGCCGCTACCGCAAAGACTCGGAGATCCCGTCGGAGCCGCGGGATGCCGGCTGGCTATCCGGCTCGTGCCTCCTCGTGCGCCGCGACGTGTTCACCGCGCTCGGCGGCTTCGATCCGCGCTTCTTCATGTACTTCGAAGACGTCGACCTGGGATTCCGGCTCGGCAAGGGCGGATACCGGAACGTCTACGAACCCTCGGTGAGGGTCACGCACACGGGGGCGCACTCCACGACTACCGAATCCGTCGCCATGATCGCCGCCCACCACACGAGCGCGCGGCTGTTCCTCGCCAAGAAGTACTCTGGGCCACTCCTGTGGCCCATCCGGGCCGGACTCACCGTCGGCCTCGCCATCCGTTCGGCACTCGTCACCCGGCGGGTCAAGAAGCAAGGACTCTGAACCATGAAGATCCTCGTCACCGGCGGCGCCGGATTCATCGGCTCGAACTTTGTGCGACGCACCCTCGAGGATGCCTATCCCGGCCTCGGCGGCGCGGATGTCGTCGTCCTGGATGCCCTCACGTACTCCGGCAACCTGGAGAACGTCAGTCCCGTCGCCGACTCCCCCCGCTACTCCTTCGTGCACGGCGACATCCGGGACTCCGAGCTGCTCGACACGATCCTCCCGGGTGTCGATGCCGTCGTTCATTTCGCGGCCGAGTCGCACGTCGACCGTTCCGTGCGCGACGCCTCGATTTTCGTGGAGACGAACGTTCTCGGCACCCAGCGCCTGCTCGACGCTTCACTGCGGGCAGGAGTCTCCCGGTTCGTGCACGTGTCCACGGACGAGGTGTACGGATCCATCGCGGAGGGCTCGTGGGATGAGGACCGCGCGCTCGAGCCGAACTCGCCGTACTCGGCGTCGAAAGCCGGAAGCGACCTGCTCGTCCGCAGCTACGTGAAAACCCACGGGTTGAACGCGTCCATCACCCGGTGTTCGAACAACTACGGCCCGTACCATTTCCCCGAGAAGGTCATCCCGCTGTTCGTCACGAACCTCATTGACGACGCGCATGTGCCGCTCTACGGCGAGGGCAACAACATTCGGGACTGGCTGCACGTCGACGACCACTGCCGCGGGATCGCGCTCGTTCTCGAAGGGGGCCGGGCCGGAGAGGTGTACAACATCGGCGGCGGCACCGAGCTTACGAACAAGGAACTCACGGGACTGCTCCTGGAGGCGACGGGCAGGGACTGGTCGTATGTCGACCACGTCGAAGACCGCAAAGGACACGACTTGCGGTATTCGGTGGACATTTCGAAGATTTCGACAGAACTCGGCTACGCACCGCAGGTCCCGTTCGAGGAGGGTCTCGCGGATGTCGTGCAGTGGTACCGCGACAACCGCGACTGGTGGGAACCGCTCAAACACCGCGCAGCCCTGTAGCCAGTGCGACCTGTAGCCATCCGGCTACACCCTGCTACACTTTGGGGATGTCTTTCGTCCCCGTGCGCGAATTGCGCAACAACACCGCGGCCGTCATCGAGCGTGCACGTCGAGGCGAGGACATCACCATCACCGTCAATGGAGTTGCTTCCGCACGGCTCATTCCCATTTCTCCCGGCAAGCGCGAGTTCCTCACTACCGCGGACCTTATCGCATTGAAACCTCACCGGCCCGTCACAGAGCCACATCCCCACGACGAGTGGGACGACAACACGGACGACTTGGGTCCGATCCAATGACGCGAGCACTCCCGTTGAAGAGGGGACTCCTCGACACGAGCGTGTTTATCGCCCTTGAGCAGGGCCGGGAACTCGACTACGGGAGTCTGCCGCTCGAGCAGCTTGTGAGCGTGATCACTCGAGCAGAGTTGTTCGCTGGAGTCCACGCTGCCAGATCTGCTGATGTGCGTGCCATCAGGCTTTCCACCATCGAATCACTGGCCGGATTCGACATACTTTCAGCGAACTCAGCTGCGGCCACGCGATGGGGAGAGCTTCGCCACGCCGTTTCAGCGGCAGGGCGACGCGCTAATGTGAATGATCTGTGGATTGCTGGAATTGCCCTCGCGAACCACCTTCCCGTGGTCACGCAGGGCAACGATTTCGACGTCATCGCCAAACTCAGCGACCTGACCATCATCAAGGTGTGATGCGGACATGACCATTCTCATCACAGGCGCGAACGGCATGCTCGGGCACGATTTGCAACAGGTGCTGTCGGGCCGGTCCGTGACGGCACTCGGGCGAGCTGACCTCGACGTCACTGACCGCGACGCCGTTGACTCCGCGGTCGTAGGACACCGAGTCGTCATCAACTGCGCGGCATACACGCGGGTCGATGACGCGGAAAGCGACGAGGATGCTGCGTTCGCCGTGAACGCGATGGGCGCGGGATACCTCGCGGAGTCGGCCGCCCTGAACGGTGCGAAGCTCATTCAGCTCTCGACCGATTACGTGTTCGACGGGACCGCAACGACTCCGTACCCAGAAGGCGCGTCGCGGAATCCCGTATCCGCGTACGGCCGCACCAAGGCGGAGGGCGAACGGCTCGCGCTCGAGTTGAACCCGGACGGCACGAGCATCCTCCGAACGGCGTGGCTGTACGGCGCGCACGGCCCGAACTTCCCGAAAACCATGATGCGCCTGGCCGCCGCCAATGACACCCTCAACGTCGTCGACGACCAACGCGGCCAACCGACGTGGACGCTCGATGTCGCCCGGCGCATCGCCGCCATGCTCGACGCGGATGTGCCGCCCGGCATTTACCACGCGACCAATTCGGGCACCACGACCTGGTTCGAGTTCGCGCAGGAAGTCTTCCGGCGTGCCGGGCTCGACCCTGCGCGCATCCATCCGATCCCGAGCGCGCAGTTTCCCCGACCGGCTCCGCGCCCGGCCTACTCCGTGCTCGGTCACGATGCGTGGAGTACTGTTGGGCTCGCCCCGATGAGGGATTGGACTGACGCGTTCACGGATGCCGTGGCGCAGGGGGTGCTGGACACATGACGACCACGCTGAGCGTCATCGTCGACCCGATGCTCACCAACGCGACAGACGGAATCGGCCGTTACACGGAAGAGCTCACTCGCGAACTCATTCAGGTCGCGCCACCGGGCTGCAGCGTCGAAGCGATTGTTTCGTCGTCGAGCGTGGACGACTATGCGCGGCTGCACACGCTGTTGCCGGGGCTGGGCCGGCTCGCGAAGGGCCGCCTGAACCACAAGCAGCAGTCAGCGCTCTGGCGGTACGGTTTCGGCAGCATCCGCGGGAAGGGGATGGTTCACGCGACGAGCCTGCTCGCCCCCCTGAGCAAACACGACCGGTTGAACAACGAGGCAGACCAGATCGTGGTGACGATCCATGACGTCGCGGCATGGACGCATCCCGAATTGCTCGACTCCCGCAACGCCGCCCGGCAGAAAGCTCTGGCGCGGCGCGCACACCGATTCGCCGACGCGGTCGTGGTTCCGACGCACTCCGTCGCTTCGCAACTGGGCGAGATCATGAACTTCGGGGACCGGATCCGGGTGATCGGCGGCGCGGTGAGCTCCAAACTTCTGCTCCCCGTCGACGCGGATGACCGTGCGGCGCGACTCGGCCTGCCGCCGCGGTACATTCTGAGCATCGGGGCACCGGATGCGCGCAAGGGAATCCCCGCGCTCATCGCCTCTCTTGCTCACCCGGAATCCGCCGACCTTCCGCTGCTCATTGCCGGGCCGGGCGGCGCAGCGGATGTCGATGCGGCCACGCTCGCCGCGGAAGCGGGGCTCGCGAAGGACCGGGTGAGAACGCTCGGATTCCTCGCCGACGCCGACCTGGCCGTCGCGCTCAACCGGGCCACGGTGTTCGCGTTCCCGAGCATCGTCGAAGGTTTCGGACTGCCGCTCGTTGAAGCATTCCACTTCGGCGCGCCGGTCGTGCATTCGGATGAGCCCGCCGTGCTCGAGGTGTCCGCCGGGGCGGGAATCGCCGTCCCGCGGGACGACGAAGCCGGCTACCCGGGGCGCCTCGCCGGTGCCATCGCCGAGGTTGCCGGCAATCCCGAGCTCGCCGAGCGGCTGCACTTCCAGGGACTCGACCGGGCCCGCGCGTTCAGCTGGAGCGACTCCGCGCACAAAGTGTGGCAGCTCCACGCCGACCTGTAGGCGCCCCGCTCCCTGAGGAAGGCGCGCAGCGCCTGGGCCCCGCTCCCTGAGGAAGGCGCGCAGCGCCTGTCTCGAAGGGAGCCGCAAGTCACTGTATTGCTCCCTTCGAGACGCGCTTCGCGCTCCTCAGGGAGCGGTGCTGCACGCGCTTCGCGCTCCTCAGGGAGCGGTGCTGCACGCGCTTCGCGCTCCTCAGGTAGCGGTGCTGCACGCGCTTCGCGCTCCTCAGGGAGCCCGGACTCAGGGAGCGGGCGTCGGGGTTTCCGTCTGCCCCGCGATCGCCTCGGCGAGCGCCGCTTCGATCTTGTCGTAGTCGGGGAAGGCGGGACTGAACTCGGGGGGAACAAGCTCGAGCCTCGTAACGGGTAGCTCACGCGCCTTCGACGCGAGCTCGGTAAACAGCCCCAGCATGACAGAAGGGATGTCCGTCTTCACGACGTGCGTGCCGGCTTCGGCAACCGCCTGAAACTTGAGCAGGACGTTGGCGGGCACGAACCCGCGCAGAATCGCCTCCTGCACATCGCGTTGCCGGGACATCCGCGCGAAGTCCGTGCTTTCGTAGCGCGACCGTGCGTACCAGAGCGCCGTGTGCCCGTCGAGGTGCTGCTCTCCCGCCTCGACCCAGCCGAACGGTTTCGCGCCCGGGATCGCGGCGGCGAGCGGAGTCCGCTCCGGCACGTCGAGAGTGATTCCGCCGAGCGCATCGATCAGCTCGACGAAACCCTGCATGTCGATGAGCACGAAGTATTGGATCGTGAGGCCGAGGACTCCCTGCACCGAATCGCGCATCGCCTCAATTCCGGGGAGCGAACCGCGCCGTTCGGCGTCCGGGTAGAGCTCGGGGTTCTCTTCCCCGTAGGAGTAGAGATAGTCGATGAGGCACTCGTCGCCGCAGTCGTACCCGTTCGGGAATGGCCCGTAAAGCGGCGAGCCTCCGGAGAAGCGGATGCGCTCCAGGTTCCGCGGAATTCCGATGAGCACGGTCGCGCCGGTGCGCGCATCGATGCTCGCGACAGAAATGCTGTCCGGGCGCAACCCGTCGCGATCCGGGCCCGCGTCCCCGCCGAGAAGCAGGATGTTGTACCGGCCATCCACCGGCGGCGTGTAGTCGCTATTGCTGAAGATCGCCGAAATCGCCGAGCGGGCCGAACCGGCGACGACCGAGCCATAACCGGCCACCCCGGACGCGCCGACGAGTCCCACGATCGCGAATCCGGCCACGAAGCCCCGGGCGATCGGCCGGATCCGGATCAGCCGCACGAGCCGCAGGGTGTCGAGCGTGAGCAGAACCCACAGGAGCGCATAGGCGATGAGCACACCCTGAAGCAGGCCGAGCACGAGCGGAATGGAGAACATCGAGTACACGGCGACCGGCCACACCAGCACGAGGACGAGCAGCAGGACGGCCGCCCCCCACAGGACGAACGTCGTGACCACGCCGAACTTGCCGAGCCTGCGGTTGCCCGCCAGCAGTTGCGCCGAACCCGGGATCAGCAGGTTGAGCGCGACGAGCCACCACGCCCTTCTGCGCATCGCATCGGGCGAGGAGGTATCGGGAACTCGAACGGAGCTCGTGGCACTCACAGTGTCGACTTGAGGGCGGCGTTCTTCGCCGCGATCGAATCTTCAAGGCTCTTCGCGAAGTCCTCGAGCCGTACCGCCAGCGCGGGGTCGGACGCGGCGAGCATCCGGATGGCCAGCAACCCCGCGTTGCGCGCCCCACCGATGGACACGGTCGCAACTGGCACGCCGGCGGGCATTTGGACAATGGAAAGCAGCGAATCCAGCCCATCGAGCCTGGCCAGCGGCACGGGCACACCGATCACGGGAAGCGTGGTGACCGAGGCGAGCATCCCCGGCAAGTGAGCGGCCCCGCCCGCGCCGGCGATGATGCTCCGCAACCCGCGGCCTGCCGCCGCTTTACCCCACGCGATCATCCGGTCCGGTGTGCGGTGAGCGGACAGCACCTCGACTTCGTGGGGCACCCCGAACTCGGTGAGCACTGTGGCCGCGTGGCTCATGACGTTCCAGTCGGAATCGGAGCCCATGACGACCGCGACGAGCGGTTTTGGCATGTTTCCCATGGTATTGGTCAGTCGCTCAACTGGGCCGCCGCGGCGCGCGCGTCGTAAGCGACCTCGTCCAGGTCCTCGCCCGTCGCGGTCACGTGCCCGATCTTGCGGCCGGGCCGCGGCGCCTTCCCGTAGTTGTGAACCTTCACGGTCGGGTGATCCTCGAACACGGCCGGATAGCGGTCAGCCAGTGCGCCGGATGCCGGCCCGCCGAGGATGTTCACCATGACGCTCCACGGCTGCACGCAGCCCGTGGCGCCGAGCGGCAGGTCGAGGACCGCACGCAAGTGCTGCTCGAACTGGCTCGTCGTGGACCCCTCGATGCTCCAGTGCCCCGAGTTGTGCGGGCGCATCGCGAGTTCGTTGACGAGGATGCGGTCATCCATCGTCTCGAACAGCTCGACCGCGAGGACACCCGTGACCTCCAGGCCCTCGGCGATTCCGATCGCGACGTCGGATGCGACCTGCGCGAGCTTCCCCGCGGCGGATGGCGCCGGAGCGATGACTTCCGCGCACACGCCGTCGCGCTGGATGCTTTCCACGACCGGCCACGCGGTGACCTCGCCGGACGGGCGGCGGGCCACGGATTGGGCGAGCTCGCGACGGAAGTCCACGAGCTCCTCGGCAAGCAGGAATCCGCCGTTCGCGTCCTCGGCGAGCGCCATGAACCAGTCATCCGCTTCGTGGGCGGCGCGCACAACACGCACACCTTTGCCGTCGTACCCGCCCCGCGCCGTCTTGACGACCGCGACGCCTCCGGTGCCGGCGATAAAGTCGGCAAGCTCCGTCGCGTCTGCGACGGCGGCCCAGCGCGGAACGGGCATCCCCAGTTCGGTCAGCTTTTCTCGCATCAGAATCTTGTCCTGCGCGTATCTGAGCGCATCCGGCCCCGGCCGAACGGCGACCCCGGCGTCGACGAGCGCCCGGAGGACGGACTGCGGCACGTGTTCGTGGTCGAACGTCACGACGTCGACGGTCGAAGCGAACCGGAGAACCTCGTCGACGTCGCGGTAGTCGCCGACGCCGGTCGCCGCGAGCTCGGCAGCCATCCCCTCGCTCTCAGCCAGGACGCGCAACTCGATACCGAGGTTGATTGCCGCGGGAATCATCATTCGCGCAAGCTGGCCGCCTCCGATGACTCCTACTTTCATGCCGCAGCTCCCCTTGTCGGATTCACGCTCGCACATTCACGGTGCCACGTTCTCAGCATCGGTGCGAATTCACACCATTAGACTTCGTACCGCCCGTGTCTATCTTTGCGTACCTTGGTGCGGCCGCGTCGAGATCCCCGGCAAGTGGAGGAACTGTGAGAGCACTTCTCGCGCAGCTCATGCGTTTCGGCGCCGTGGGCGCTGTCGGGTTCGTCGTGGATGTCGCCGTGTTCAATGTGCTGCGCGTGACCGTGTTCTCGCCCGAGAACATCCACGAAGGACCGGTGCTCGCGAAGGTTGTCTCCACGTCGATCGCGATCATCGTGAACTGGATCGGAAACCGGTACTGGACGTTCGGGCCCCACCGCCAGCCGCAGGCTCTTCGCGAGGGACTCGAGTTCGCTGTCGTGAGCCTCGGCGGAATGGCCATCGGGCTCGCGTGTCTGTGGTTCTCCCACTACGTGCTCGGATTCACCTCGCTTCTGGCCGACAATGTGTCGTCGAACATCGTCGGCCTCGCGCTCGGGACCGTGTTCCGTTTCTGGCTCTACCGTTCGTGGGTGTTCAAGCCGCGCACTGTCTCGCACGCGCAGCCGACCGAGGACGCGGTGCCGCACCCGCGCACCGCAACCGGGCCCATCCTGACTGCCCCCACCGCCGACTGACTCTCAGTCGTCCTCCCAGACGATCGATTCGTCCGGTGCGCTCGATTCGGCCGCCTGCCGCCTCGCCGCTATCGGGTTGATGCTTCGTTCCATGAGGTCGTGCAGCGCGCCCTGAACGAGGTCCGCGTTCGGCACATCCTTCAGGACGACGGGGTGGTCCAGTCCGGTGTTGATCCGGACGTCGCCGCTCCCGAACATGCTCTGCAGCGCGTTCTTGCGCACCGTGATGTCGTAGCCGCGACTGTGGAGAAGTTCCTGGCGAACGCGAATGAAGAATCCGCGGCGCAGGACGATCCTGCGCGTCGTGATCGTGTACCGGCGGCCGAGCCAGTTGAGCAGCGGAAGCAGCCACAGCAGCACGACGACGAGCACTCCGCCGATCAGGACCGCCAGGTTCTGCCACGAGACGGCGAGGTTGCCGTACAGGTACGAGACGGCGCCGATAGCCCCGACGAGCACGACGGATGGCCAGAACAGGGCGCGCCCGTGGGAGCGCAGACTGGCAACGAGGTGCTCAGCTTCCTGCACCGTGCCCGTGGCACCAGGGTTGGCCATGAATCATTCATACCGCAGATGCGTCACGTCGCCCGCGGCGACAGTCTGCATCGCGCCGTTCGATCCGATACTGATGCGCAGACGTCCGGCCTCATCCAGGTCGATCGCTTTCCCCCTCAGCTGCGTGCCGTCGGGGAGTTCGACGCGAACCTCCTGACCGAGCGTCGCGCACGCTTCGGAAACGCTCGTGCGGATGCCGGAGAGCGCGCCTTCTGCGACCGCTGCGGTGAACTCCGCCCACAGTTGCCTCAGTTCGCCGAGGTAGCCGGCGAGCGCGCGGTCGGCGAGCGCGGCCGCCGAACCGGAAACACCGTTGAGAGTGAGCGACGTCGCTGTCGGAACGGGAAGCGCCTCGGCGGAGATCGTGAGGTTGAGTCCCGCCCCTGCGATGACGGATTGTCCGTCGGGGAGCAGTTCGGAGAGCACGCCGCACACCTTGAGCCCCCCGATCTGAACGTCGTTCGGCCACTTGAGCGCGACCTGCCGGTCGGGAGCGAGCGCGCGGACGGCACGCGTCATGGCGAGGCCCGCGATGAGCGGAATCCAGCCGTACGCTCCAAGCTGCACTCCGGAATCCTGTGGACGCAGCAGAACGGATGCCGCAAGCGACGTGCCGGGAGGGGCCGCCCACGCGCGTCCGAGCCTCCCGCGCCCCGCGGTCTGGCTCGTGGTCGCGACGACGGTGAACTCCAGCGCGTCGCCTGCCTCGGCGAGGTCGGCGAGGTCGTCATTGGTCGAGTTCGTCTCGGCGAGCACGACGAGTCGCGACGCCAAACCGGAGGCGAGAGGAAACTCCATGGCCCAAGGTTACGGTGCCTTTCCGGCAGCCATAGACGGCCGGCTCGATTAACCGCTACCCTGTGAGCCAACGGACGCTCTCACCGTTCGTTGTTGTGAAGAGATGGAGCCTGATTGTCTGGATAGGTCGACGCCGCGCGAGCGGTGCCCTGCTCTGCTCTGAACTGCTCCGAGCGGGCTGCACCACTCGATCCTGTGGCCGAGACCCTTAACCCCGCCGGACCGACGAACTCTCGCGGTCGCCCCCCCGGTGGAGCTGAGCAGCCCGTTCACGGTCAGTGACGTTGTTCGACCCGCCGCCACCGACAAGGAATCCTTCATGACACAACCGATCATCATGGATGTCGACACCGGCATCGATGACTCGCTCGCCCTCCTCTATTTGCTGGCGAGCCCGGAGGCCGAACTCCTCGCAATCACGTGCACGTCCGGAAACGTGCCGGCGCGACAGGTCGCGACGAACAATCTCGCCTGGCTTGAATTGTGCGGCGCCCCCGACATCGAGGTCGCGCTCGGCTCGGAAGTTCCTGTTGTCGCGCCACTCATGACGACGGAGGAGACGCACGGCCCGCAGGGGATCGGATATGCGGAGCTTCCCGCGCCCACACGGCCGCTGTCGACGAGGCACGCAACCGAAGTCTGGATCGAACTCGCGCGCAGCCGGCCAGGGGAAATCATCGGTCTGGTCACCGGCCCGCTCACGAATCTCGCACTCGCGCTCCGCATCGAACCCGAACTGCCGCGCTTGCTCAAACGCCTCGTCGTCATGGGCGGCGCCTTCAATCACGCCGGAAACACCCTGCCGACGACGGAGTGGAACATCGCGGTCGACCCGGAATCGGCCAAGATGGTCTTTGATGCGTTTTCCGGACTGCCTGCCGATCGACGGCCCGTGGTGTGCGCCCTCGACGTCACGGAACAGATCGAGATGACGCCGGAGCACATCGCCGAGATCGGCCGCCGCGCAGGGAGTACCCCCGATGAGATCATCGCCGAAGCGGATGTCGATGGAACGCTGTCGAAGGCCTCCAACCAGGTCGTGCGCTACCTCACGGATGCCGTGCGCTTCTACATGGAGTTCCACATCGCCCACGATCAGGGCTTCCTCGCGCACATGCATGACCCGTTCGCGGCCGCGATCGCCCTGCATCCCGAACTCGGCGTCACCCGCGCGGCAACCGTCGATGTGGAACTCGCGGGAACCCTCACGAGGGGCCAGACCGTCGCGGACTGGCGCGGCATGTGGGGAAGGGAACCCAATGCCGACATTGTGGTTGCGGTGGACCCGCCCAAATTCTTCGACCACCTCGTCGAAAGGGTCAGCGACTTCGCTCGTCGAGTCGGGTGACCGGCACCACCCCCGCTAGATGCTCAGCAGTACCAAACCCAACAAAGGAGAAAGTCATGAGTAGCACTGCAACAACTCCGGCTGATTCGAAGAAGACCAGGAACCGGATTCTGGTCGCGGCCGGCACCATCATCATCGTCGCAACCTACCTGTATCTGGTGGTCGGCCAACCGACGGAGATTGCGGAAAGTTCCTTCAGTCAGGCCGGCCTCATCGCGATCGCCGGATACGTGATCGGCGCGATCCTCCTCGCGATGGGCGCCATCCACCGTCTGCCCACGGCGACCGTCGCCATGGTCCCGGTCGCGATCGCGCTCAACATCGTTGTCGGGCAGCTCGTGTCCGTGATCGGCATTCCCGTGTACATGGACTCGATCGGCACGGTACTTGTCGCCGCGCTGGCCGGTCCCGCCGCCGGTGTCGTGACGGGTATTCTCACGAACGTGATCTGGGGCCTCACCCTCAGCCCGATCGCGCTGCCGTACGCGGTCGTGCAGGTCATCATCGGCGTCATGGCCGGATACGCAGCTCGACTCGGCATGTTCCGCCTGTTCTATCTTGCGCCGGTCGCCGGTGCGGTCACGGGACTGGTTGCGGCCGTCGTTTCGGCGCCGATCTCCGCGTTCGTGTTCGGCGGCGCGACGGGCGGCGGCACCGCAGCGATAGTCGGGGCATTCCAGGCGATGGGAAATTCGCTCCTCGCCTCGACCACATTGCAGGGCTTGCTGTCTGACCCACTCGACAAGGCGATCACGTTCACGATCGTCGTGCTGATCCTCGCGGCGCTTCCCAGCCGGTTCCGCCAGCGCTTCCCGTTCGTGCGCGAACACAACGTGTTCGGGCGCAAGGCGCAGGTCGTGCAGCACCGCACGGGAAACCCGGAAGCCTAGTCCCCGATGTCGACGACGCTCTTTGATCACCGGAAATCGGCACTCCACCGACTCAACCCGGTGACGAAACTGATCGCGCTGCTTGCGATCATCGTCACCGTGTTCGCCATCCCCGTGTGGTGGGTGGCCGGTCTCATCGTTGCGTTCGTCGTCGTGCCTGCCGCCGCGATCTCGCGATCCGGCGGCAGGCTCCTTCGCCTCAGCCTCAAGATCCTGCTGCCCATCATCATCGTGCTGTTCATCGTCCAGGGGCTCACCTTTCCGGGCGGAAAAACCATCATTTGGCAGTGGGGAATCATCGATGTCACCTCCGAGGGACTGCTGTTCGCCCTCGGGATCGGCTCGCGGATCGTCGTGCTCGTACTCGCTTCGATCCTGCTCGTCCTCACGACCCACCCCGGCGACCTCATGAGCGCATTGACCGAGCGTGGGATGTCGCCGAAGTTCGCGTACATCATCAGCTCGACGCTCCAACTCATTCCCGCGTTTCGGGAGCGCGCGGACAGCATCCTTCTCGCCCAGCAATCGCGAGGGCTCAGCCTCAAGGGCAGTCCGTTCCGCCGGATCAAGGTGATGCTGCCGCTGCTCAGCCCCCTCGTGCTCGGCATGTTCACCGACGTCGAAGAACGCTCGACCGCCATGGAGGCGCGGGCGTTCGGCTCCACGGCGAAGCGCACGTCGCTCATCCCCGTTCCCGACTCCATGGTCCAGCGCATCGCGCGGTGGCTGTTGATTCTCGCGGCCCTCGCGGCCGTCGCCACACCGATTGCGTTAGGACTGCTGTGATCGACCTGCACGACGTTTCGTATGCGTACCCCGACACCGACCACTATGTGCTGTCCCACATCGACCTGAATGTGCCCCCAGGCACGGTCGCGGGAGTCGTGGGTGCCTCAGGCGCGGGGAAGACGACCCTCGCGAAAATCATCTCCGGGTTCGTGCCCCACGTCGACGGCGGTGAGCTGAGCGGCACCGTCGTCGTCGACGGCGCGACGATCGCCGACGTGACTCTCGCGGAGGCGGTCTCGCACGTCGGACTCGTAATTCAGAGCCCGTTCAATCAGATCTCCGGCGCGAAGTTCACGGTTCGGGAGGAGCTCGCGTTCGGATTGGAAAACCTCGGCGTCGCGCGCGCGGAAATGGCTGAGCGGGTCGAGGCGGTCGCCGACCTCCTGGGAATCACCGCGCTGCTCGAGCGCTCCCCCTACGCGCTTTCCGGCGGCCAGCAGCAGCTCGTCGCGATCGCGTCCATGATCATCATGCGAACCCCCGTGCTCGTCATGGACGAGCCGACATCGCAATTGGATCCCGGCGGAACCCGCATGGTTTTCGACGTCATGTCGAGCCTGCGCGACGCCGGCATCACGCTCGTGATTTTCGAGCACAAGCTGGAACTCCTTCGCGAGCACGCCGACGTGATCCACGTGCTCGCCGACCACCAGCTCATCGCCTCCGGACCGTCGCGCTCGATGCTCGCCGACCCGCGCCTCGAGGAATGGGGCATCGGATCCACCCGGTTCACCTCAGCAACGCGTTCGGCACGCGATCGCGGACTGCTTGCGAAGGACGTGGAATTGCCGGTTTCGCTCGCAGACGCGGTCCCTGTGTTCGACGAATTCTCCGCGAAGGAAGGTGCCTGACATGGATGTGAGCTTCGACGAGGTGAGTTACACCTATGCCAGCGGCGTGGAGGCAGTCAAGCGCGTGACGCTCGAGATCCCCAGCGGGCAGCGAATCGCGATCGTCGGCCAGAACGGAGCCGGCAAGACGACTCTCGTGCGGCACCTCAATGGAATCTTCCAGCCGACAAGCGGGAAGGTCCACGTCGGCGACTGGACGACGACCGGACACACCATTGCCGAACTCTCGGCGCGAGTCGGCTACGTGTTCCAAAACCCCGATGAGCAGCTTTTCGCCCGCAAAGTCATCGATGATGTCGCGTTCGGCCCCAAGAACCTGGGCTTCGATCAGGATCGTGCCGACGCACTTGTCGCGGCAGCTCTGGAGCAAACCGGACTGTCCGCGGAGGCGGAAACTCATCCTCATCACCTCTCGCTTTCGGAACGCAAACGGGTCGCACTCGCGGCAGTGCTCGCCATGGATACCCCCGTCGTCGTGCTCGATGAGCCGACGACGGGGCAGGACGAGCACGGAGTCCGCATGATCGCCGACATCGTCGCGAAGTTGCAGTCGGAAGGGCGGACGGTCGTCGCCATAACCCACGACATGGACTTTTGCGCCGAAAATTTCGAACGGGTCGTCGTCATGGCTCAGGGCGAAGTCCTCGCGGACGATGCGCCGGCCGTGGTGTTCGCCGAGGACGCCATCCTCGCTGCGGCGAGGGTCGAGGCGCCTCAACTCGCCCGCCTCGCCGACGCTCTCGGCTGGGCGAAGCGCCCGCTCACGGTCGACGCCTTCGTGGATTCTCTCCCGGCGCACCGTCGATGATCGGCGGAGCGATCCTGGCACTGCTCGCCAGCGCTTTCCTCGGGGTTTCCGACTTTCTCGGCGGCCTGATTTCCCGCAAGATCGCGCTCGTCACGGTGTTGCTGTTATCCCAGCTCGTCGCAACCGTCGCGATCCTCCCCAGGATGCTGTGGGAGTCCCCTCTGGACAACGCCGGGCCCGCGCTGTTCTGGGGTGTCATCGGGGGCGCCGCCACCGCCATCGCCGTCGCGAGCCTGTTCAAAGCTCTCGCGATCGGCACGATGGGGATTGTGGCACCGATCACGTCGCTCAGCGTGCTCGTGCCCGTCGGAGTCGGGCTCGCGACGGGCGACGCCCTGAGCTGGCTCCTCGGCCTTGGACTTGCTGCGGCCATCGCGGGCACCGTTCTCGCGAGCGGACCCGAGGTGCGATCCCACACGCAGGGTCACGGGCCGAAACCCATCATTCTCGCGATCGTGGCGGCGTTGGGCTTCGGTGTTGCCAACCTTTCCGTCGCTCTCGGCAGCGCTGCGAACGTCACGACAACGCTCGTCTCGAACGCTCTCACCGTGCTCGTGATTTACGCGATCGGCGCGCTCATCCTCAGACAGGTCCCGCGAGCGGACCGGCGAAGCCTCATCGGCATTGCGGCGATCGGCGTTCTCGGCATTTCGGCGAACCTGTGCTTCGCCCTCGCCAGCACCGTCGCCCCGCTCACGATCGTCGCGGTGCTCGCCTCCCTCTACCCCGTGATCACGGTTCTCCTCGGTTGGCGGATCCTCGGAGAGCACTTGAAACGCATGCAGCTGATCGGCGTGATTGCCGTATTCCTCGGCGTCGCCACCATTGCAGCGGCCTCCTGACGGTAAAGTGACAGGCGTGACCGCCGACGACACGACAGAGCCAGACATCTATACGACAGCGGGCAAGCTCGCTGACCTCAAGCGCCGCTACCACGAAGCCGTGACGGCCAGCGGAGAAGCCGCGATAGAGAAGCAACACAAGCGCGGCAAGAAGACGGCGAGAGAGCGCATCGAGCAACTCCTCGACCACGGATCCTTTGTGGAGCTCGACGAGTTCGTGCGCCACCGCACCCACGCATTCGGCATGGACAAGTCCCGCCCCTACGGCGACTCCGTCGTGACCGGCACAGGAACAATCCACGGCCGCCAGGTCGCCGTCTACGCTCAGGACTTCACAATCTTCGGCGGGAGTCTCGGCGAGGTCGCCGGCGAGAAGATCATCAAGGTCATGGAACTCGCCATGAAGACGGGCGTGCCGATCATCGGGATGCTCGACTCCGGCGGAGCCCGCATCCAGGAAGGTGTCGTCGCGCTCGGCAAGTACGGCGAGATTTTCCGCCTCAACACCCAGGCCTCCGGCGTGATCCCGCAGATATCCATCATCATGGGCCCCGCAGCGGGCGGCGCCGTGTACTCCCCCGCCCTCACCGACTTCGTCATCATGGTCGACAAGACGAGCCAGATGTTCGTGACCGGCCCCGACGTCATCAAGACCGTCACGGGCGAAGACGTCGGCATGGAGGAGCTCGGGGGCGCCCTCACCCACAACCAGAAGTCCGGCGTCGCGCACTACCTCGCCGCGGATGAAGATGACGCGCTCGACTACGCGCGCACGCTCCTGTCCTACCTGCCTGACAACAACCTCGCCGACCTCCCCGTGTACGAAAGCGACGCCGAACTTGAGATCACCGACGAGGACCGCAAGCTCAACACGCTCATCCCGGACTCGCCGAACCAGCCGTACGACGTGAAAACCGTGATCGAGCACGTCGTCGACAACGGCGAATTCCTGGAGACCCAACCGCTGTTCGCGCCCAACATCGTCGTCGGGTTCGGACGCGTGGAAGGCAAATCCGTCGGCGTGATCGCGAACCAGCCGAATGCGATGGCCGGAACGCTCAATATCGAAGCGGGAGAGAAGGCGGCGCGCTTCGTGCGCTTTTGCGACGCGTTCTCCATCCCGATCCTCACGCTCGTGGATGTGCCGGGCTACCTGCCTGGCACAGACCAGGAGTGGACGGGCGTCATCCGCCGGGGTGCCAAGCTGCTGTACGCGTACGCCGAAGCAACCGTGCCGCTCGTGACCGTGATCACCCGCAAGGCTTACGGCGGCGCCTACATCGTCATGGGATCGAAGCAGCTCGGCGCCGACCTCAACTACGCGTGGCCCACTGCCGAGATCGCCGTCATGGGCGGGCAGGGCGCGGTGAACATCCTGTTCCGCGGCGAGATCAAGGCGGCGGAGGAGAACGGCGAGGACGTCGCGGCCGTGCGCACGCGACTCGCGAACGAGTACACCTACAACGTCGCGAGCCCGTTCCTGGCTGCGGAGCGCGGCGAACTCGACGGCGTGATCGAGCCGGCCGCGACGAGAGTCGCGGTCATCAAGGCGATGCGCGCGCTGGCCACCAAGAGGGCAAGCCTGCCGCCCAAGAAGCACGGGAACATCCCGCTGTGACAGACACCGGGGAGATCAGGGTCGTCAGGGGAAACCCCACCCCGGACGAGCTCGCCGCGGTCGTGTCGGTCATCGAGGCGATGACGGCCGAGATGGAAGGATCGAAGGCGAGAGCGCACGCGCACGCTGCGAGTTCGTGGCGGTTGAGCCAACGTCCCATCCGTACCCCGTTTCTTCGCGGCCTCACGCACTGGCGCACTTCTTCCTGATTCGCCCCCGTTTTGGGGGTAAACCGCGGCGAAGCGTCATGCCATCCACCCCCCAAATCGAATTCCGTGTTGAATTGCCACGGTTTCGCGCGGAATCGTCGGTTGACGCCGACGTAACGCACGAAAACCACACTCTGTACCCCGCGGAAGAAACTTTTCCCACCCCGAGAACGCGGTATACCGGACGAAGCGGGGGATGTTTGCCAAAAATTGTCCCCCAGCTGTCCCCCAAAGTGACGACTATGAGTTAAAGTGTTCACACCCCAGAATGGGTATTGCTAGGTGTTCCTCTACCAAGAGCAACACACCAATCATTGGCCGACTAGGGTAAGCGGGCTAATGACTTGGGGGCGAGTCAGGGCGGTATTCGGGTTATCGCCCTGACTCGAATCTTAAATGAAGGGCCGGAGGTTCTCTCCGGCCCTTCATCTTTTTGTCACCCCATGGATGGACTGCGCGGGATCTCCAGCCACAGCGTGACCTCGTCGTTGTCGTCGTCTTCGTCGTCGTGGCCCAAAGCGCTCGCGCTGCCATCGTTGGAGGATGTGAGCCCGACCACCGTCACCGCGGTATCCGAACCCTCGGGAACTGTCCGCGCGACCACCCTGTCGAACTCGGCTCCTTTCAAGGCATCGGCCAGCTGGTTCAACACCCGATCCAGTTCGGCGGCCGACAGTTCATCGATACCGCCCTCGTCCAGAAGCGTCACCGTCGCGCCACGGCGGCGAGCGTGTTTCACCTGGTCGCGCACGCGATTGTTGAGCAGCTTCCGCCCGCGAATCTCGTCGCGGATACCCGCCTCGAGGTAGATGCACTCCCAGCGCTGCGCCTCCGTCAAATCGCCGCGCCGGGACACGATCTGGCGCAGCATCGGCAAGGCCATCCGGTTCGTCTGCCGCAAGCGGAACTGGCGTTCGAACAAATGGGCCTCCTGGGCGGCCTGCCACGCGGTGGCTTCACGCTCCGCGACGACATACTTCTCTGCGTCCTTGCCGATCCTGGCGAGCGAAACGGACAGGACGTGGGACACGCCGACCCAGACGATGCTGCCCACAACGCCGAGCGTTGCGAGCGCACCGACCCCGGCCCACACCGCAGTCTGCACCGCGAGGAAGGCGACGCCGAGCCACGCGAAAAAGTGGCGCTTCCGCGTTGAGGTGATGACCATGAGCGTCCCGACCGCCGCCGGGTACCACGTCGAGTAGTCGGAACCCACGCTGCCGTTGACGTCGAGTTGCGCGGTCACGAGCAGGGGAAGCGCGATGCACACGGCGAGATTGAAGGCGGCCATCCACACCGGCATGGTCATGTTCTTCGACGGCCACAGGCTCAGCGTCGTCGCGATCGCGTACAGCACCATGGCCGCGACATAAGGGACCTTGTCTTTCGGGACGTCAATCGAGTAGGTCGCAAGCAGGAGGTGGTACCCGGAGAACACCGCGGCGAGCGCGACAATGATGTACCTCGGCATCGCGATGACCATCAGGAGTCACCGTCCTCGATGTCGGGGTCCGGCCATCGGATGCTGATGACCGTGCCGTCGCCCGGCTGCGAGACGACATGGACGCGACCGCCGGCATTCGCGACGCGTTCGATGATGGAAATTCGCACGCCGAGCCGTTCGATCGGGATCTCGCTCGGGTCGAAGCCGACGCCGTTGTCGCCCACTTCGATCTCGAGTCCCTCTGCGCCCTCCCCCGTGATGCGCACCCAACGCTCAACCGTGTCATCGCCGGCATGTTGCAGGCTGTTGATCATGGCCTGGACCGCAGCGGAATACAACGCTTCGGCAACCTGAACGGGAACGGTGCCGGGCCCGACTCCGAGGACGCGGGTGGCGAACGGCGCCGACAAACTGCGGGCGGCATCCACAATGCGTGCGGCGACCTGCTCGACCCTGATCAGCGACTCGTCGTCAGGAGACGCGGCCGCCGCCTCCCGAAGGTGCCCGATCGCGTTCTCGGCCATCGTTGTGGAAAGCTCCATGGCTTCCGGCGAGTACGCCCGCGCGGCAGAGATCAGCGTTGTGAGAACGCTGTCGTGAACGATCGAATCCACCTGGACGCGCTCGACCTCCGTGGCGTGGTGACGCACCGCGTCCGAGTACCGGGCGAGCGCCGTGGACTGCGCGGCATCCACGGACGCTGCTGCACCGCGCAGCAGCGTGATGATCATGAGCACGGCGCCACCGAGCAAAATGGCGTAGACGGTATCGAGCGCGGCAAGATCCCAGGGCGCGCCCCCGCCGGACGGGGTGATCCGGATAATGCCGTATACGGAAGGCGCAAGCACCAGGTACGCGGTCGCCGCCCACGTCGGAAGGGCGATCGCCGCCGCCGCAGTGGCCACGGTGCACACGAACCACAGCCACGGGCGCCCCTCCGCGGTCGCGGTGGGGTCAACAACCGCGAGCGGCCACGTCGCGATCGCCACAAGATACGCGAACGCGATCCAGACATTGACTGCGCGCACGAGTCGGCGGGTCATCGACGCGACGACGCTCAGCAGAAGGCCGCCGAGGATCGCGACGTTGTACCCCCAGAACCACGCGGGCTGAAGCACCGTGATCTGACCGAGCATGACCGGGAACGTCTGAGCGCCGAACAGGAGGCCGAAGAACGCGACGGAACGGGATGCGACCACTTCCATTTGCGAACGGCTGATCGGCCTCCGCTGGACGTTCAGCGGCGCCAACGACGGAACGTTAGTCGTCATCTCCGCCGTCGGGATCGAGTCCGGGAAGAATTCCGTCTTCCACCGCGCGCCGAAGAAGATCGACCTTGGTCGGAGCCGGCCGGCCCACCTCGATGTACTTCAGGCGGATCCGATCCAGGTACTCGCGGGCCGTCGCATAGCCGATCCCGAGCTTCTCGGCCGCGAGCTTGAGCGGCAGCCCTGAAGCATAGAGGTGGAGGATTTCGCGTTCGCGCCGCCCGAGTTGCGCCTTGGAGAAGTCACGGTCCGCGTCGATCGCCGTGGCCCATTCGAGGTTGTTCAACACTTCGCCCCGCGCGACGGTTGCTGCCGCCGACAACACCGTCTTGGTCGCGGACGACTTCGGAATGACGCCTGCGGCGCCCGCAGCGAGTGCTTCGCGCACGAGAGCAACCCGATCGGCGATGCTGTGGACGAGGACGGCGCACCCGCGCGCCTGAATCGACTTGACGTTCTCGGTGACCGTTGATCCGTCGCCGAGGGAAAGATCGAGCACGACGACATCGCATTCGCGAGCACCGAGGTTCGCGACGAATTCCGAAACGGAGGCTGCGGCAAGCACGAAGTCGAACCCTGCATCGATGAACGCGGCCTTGAGTCCCAGCCTCACCGACTCGTGGTCGTCGACGACGCCAACTCTGACCCCGTGACGAGCCAGATCGGTCGACGATTCGTTCTCTACCGTGAGTTGCATGATCTCAATCCTGTTTTTCGCGGTTCCTTACAGCTTAATGGCACCGCGCTCCTCTCAGCCGCTAGAGTCTGCTCATGTCGCCGCGAATCATGAGGACGGTTCTGGTGGCCGGTGCTGCCGCTTTGGCCCTCGCAGGGTGCTCGGGCAGCTCCGGGACTGGCGCAGAGACCATCCGCAGCTTCGATATCCACTACACGATCGACGCGAGCGGCACGGTTCACGTCGAGGAGACGATCGACTACGATTTCGCGGGAGCGGATGAGAGGCACGGCATCGATCGGTACCTCGCCTCGCGATTCGCCACCGAGGTCCCGGGTGAAGACAGGGTGTACCGCTACACGATCAAGGACGTGTCGAGCCCCACCGAGGCGAGCGCGCTGTATTCGACGACGCTCGGCAACGCTTTACAGGTGAGGATCGGTAACAAGAACGCCCACGTGAGTGGGCGGCAGACCTACGTGATCTCCTACGACATAGCCGGCGCCCTCAATCGCGCAGAACAACCCGACGGAAGTTTCCTGGACGAGTTCTATTGGAATGCGACCGGCAGTTATTGGGACCCGTCGATCCAGCACACGAGCGTGACCGTCGACGGCCCCGCACCGGTCGCCGAAGTCAAGTGCTTCGCGGGATACGACGGAACTCAGGACCCCTGCGCGCAGGCGGTCGCGAGCGGTTCGACGGCACGGTTCGAGGCGACGACGCTCCTAAGCCGCCAGGGCCTCACGATTCTCGCCGCCTGGCCCGAGGGCACGTTCGCGAACACGGATCCGATCATCGAACCGAGCCTTCCGTATGGTTACACGCCGATCGTGAGCGGCTCCAACGACGGACCGGACCCGTTCTGGAACCCGTGGAACTGGGGCACGGGACTCGCGCTCCTTATCGGAGTGCCGCTCGCATTCCAGGTGCTCATCGTCGCCCGCCGACGCGACCGCGCGTTCGTGGGAGTCACCCCCGGCGGGATCCCCGCCGATCCCGCCTCAGCGGAAGTCGGCATCGCGGATCGCGACGAAACGATCGTCGTCCAGTACCAGCCGCCGAAGGGATTGCCGGTCGGCGCAGCACGAACCGTCCTCGAGAAGAAGCGCAAGAACGCCGACATCACGGCGACGCTCATCGACCTTGCCGTGCGCGGGCACTTGCGCATCGAAGAAGTCGAGGGAGGAAACCGCCGCAAGGCGAAGGATTACACGCTCGTGGCCACCCCGGAGCGCGCGGCACAGAAGAAGGCCGCTTCACGTCCTGGCGGTCCCGATGCCGCGGAACTCCTCCCGCACGAGGCGCTCCTTCTCGGCAAGTTGTTCCGCGGCCACCGTACGAGCGTCACGCTTTCCTCCCTGACGAACAAGTTCGCCTCCGACATGCGCACGATCATCAAGTCGCTGGACACGTGGATCGAGAACCAGGGCTACTTCATCGACAAGATCAACTCCACCCACCCCCTCATTTCCTGGGGCCTGCTCCTCGGAATCGCGGGGTTCGTCGGCTCCATGATTTTCGACGGCGCGTTCGTGCTCATTCCCGTGGGCCTTGCTGTCGGATCCTTCCTGACGCTGGGCCGAGCATCCAAAGCTGCGCGGCGAAGCGCACTCGGGCATGCACTGTACGTGCAGGTCGCCGGTTTCAAGGAGTACATCGCGACGGCGGAAGCCAACCGCATCCGCTTCGATGAAGACGAAGACGTGTTCAGCCGCTACATGCCGTGGGCCATGGTGTTCGGCGAGGCAGAGCGTTGGTCCAGGGTGTTCGCGGAGCTCGTCGCGCAGGGCAAAGTCCAGCCGAACCCCGACTGGTATGTCGGCAGTTCGGGATTCCGTGCCGGATACCTCTCCGGCACTGTCGCATCCATCTCTTCGATCGGCTCAGCAGTGGACAGCTTCACGAGCATGGCGACCTCCTCGTTCACCTCCACGCCGGGTTCGAGCGGCGGCTCGGGCGGTGGAGGCGGCGGCGGTGGAGGAGGAGGAGGCGGTGGCGGAGGAGGAGGCAGCTGGTAGCTGACCGCGCCGGCAGTCAGGCGCGCACGATGCTCGCGACAGCCTCGACGTGGTGCGTGTTCGGGAACAAATCGAATGCCCGGATGCCGTCCAGCCGGTAACCGCTCTTCTCGAAGAGGTCGAGGTCGCGGGCGAGTGCGACAGGGTCGCACGCCACGTACACGACGTGCGACGGGGACAGCGCGACGATGTCGTTCACGACGCCCTTTCCCGCACCGGATCGGGGCGGATCGAGCACGACCGTGGCCCGATCAAGCCGCTCGCCGTCGGCGCGCAGCCGTGCGAGAAACCGGTCCACCCTCGCGGTCACTGCGTCCGCACGCGCCCACTCGGCGAGGTTTTCTCTCGCGAAGCCCGACGCCGTGGTGTCGCTTTCCACGGTCGTGATGCGAAGGTTCTTCCCGTCGCCTGCGAACCGGTCCCCTAGCGCGGCAGCGAGAAGCCCCACACCGCCGTACAGATCGAGATTGCGGGCCCGCGGGTCGAACATGTCAGGCGGGATCGCATCCTGCACGGCCGCACTCAAGGTCGCCGCCGCGCTCGAATGCACCTGCCAGAAGCCGCGCGCGGCAACACGGAACTCGCGGTCGCCGACCCGCTCGATGACGGGGGGAACGTTCCGATCATCGTCGAGAACGAGCACGGGGCCGGTCGACGGTGCCACGAGATCGACCGGCCATGCGAAACGCCCATCGAGCGGAGCCGCCGCCTCGAGCTCCGGGGTCGCGAGAGGAAGATCGGTGACGCGGATGACCCGGTGCGAACGCGCAGCGTACGGGCCGATCGTGCCGTCCTGGGCTGCATGCAGGCGGACGCGAGTGCGCCATCCGGTGCCGTCCGCACGGCCAGGGATCGGCTCGACGAGAACATCGGAGTCGATGCCGGCCATCCGGGACAACGCATGCGCGAGCACGCGCCGCTTCAGTTCGCGCTGGTGCGCGGGTGTGACGTGGCCGAACTCCGCACCGCCGGCGCGATCCTCCGGGCGCCGTTCGAGTGATGCTGCAGCCCACACGTGCGGCTGCCGGTGTTCTGATGCCGCGAGCACCTCCACCGTGTCCGCACGCCAAAACTTCGACTTCGAATCATCGGAGACGACCGCACGCACGGTCTCGCCGGGAATGGCATCCGAGACGAAAACGACGCGACCGTCGTGCCGGGCGACCATGACGCCGCCGTGGGCTACGTTGGAAACCTCCAACTCGATGAGTTGGCCCTGTTGATCGCCCATCCCCACAGTTTAGGAGGGGCAGTGTCGGACGCTGCAGCGAGGCTCTACCTCGCCTCGACTTCGCCCGCGAGGCTTGCGACGCTGCGATCGGCGGGAGTCGAGCCCATCGTGGTTCCCTCGAACGTCGACGAGGCCGGGGCAGTCGCGGCGGCGGGAGAGCTGACCCCGCAGGAACTCGTCCAGCTGCTCGCGCGTCGGAAAGCCGAAGCGATCGCGGGCGCGGAGGTCGACGGGTTCATCCTCGGAGGGGACTCCGTGTTCGAACTGGACGGGACGATCTACGGAAAACCGCACACGCCGACTGTGGCGCGCGAACGATGGTTGCTCCAACGCGGGCGAACGGGCACCCTGCATTCGGGACACTGGCTCATCGACCATCGGGGAGGCGCGGCTCAGGGATCGGCCGGAGCGGTCTCGAGCGCGAGCGTGTCGTTCGCCGCCGACATCACCGATGCGGAGATCGACGCCTACGTCGCCACGGGCGAACCTCTGCACGTGGCCGGCGCATTCACGATCGACTCGCTCGGCGCCCCCTTCATCACCTCGGTCGTCGGCGACCCGCACGCGGTCGTGGGTCTGTCGCTCTCGACCTTGCGCGGCCTGCTCGTCGGATTCGGGATTCCCTGGCATGAGATCGCGTTCCGCCCCAACCCGGTTGAGGGGTAAATACAAGGACATCCAACCTTATTTGTCTGGTCTGCCCAATGTTCCGTGCCAAAACCGCAATATGCTAAACAACTATGCCCCGTATCTCCAAAGTGCTCATCGCCAACCGTGGAGAGATTGCCGTCCGCGTGATCCGGGCCGCGAAGGACAGCGGCATCGCCTCGGTGGCCGTCTACGCAGATCAGGACCGAGATGCCCGGCACGTGAAACTCGCGGACGAAGCGTACGCGCTGGAAGGCGCGACGAGCGCGGAAACCTACCTCGTCATCGACAAGATTCTTTCCATCGCCCGCCGGTCCGGGGCGGATGCCGTACACCCCGGCTACGGCTTTCTCGCCGAGAACGCGGAGTTCGCGCGCGCCGTGATCGATGCGGGCCTCATCTGGATCGGGCCGTCCCCTGAGGCGATCGAGCAGCTCGGCGACAAAGTGTCCGCGCGCCACATCGCCGAGAAGGTGGGCGCACCACTCGCCCCCGGAACCCTGAACCCGGTTTCGGATGCCGCAGAAGTTCTCGCCTTCGTGGACGAACACGGTCTGCCGGTCGCGATCAAGGCGGCATTCGGCGGCGGAGGGCGCGGCCTCAAAGTCGCCAGAACGCGCGAGGAGATTTCGGAACTGTTCGAGTCTGCGACGCGCGAGGCGATTGCCGCGTTCGGTCGCGGCGAATGCTTCGTGGAGAAGTACCTCGACAAGCCGCGCCACGTCGAAACGCAGTGCCTCGCGGATGCTGCCGGCAACGTCGTCGTGATCTCCACGCGCGACTGTTCGCTGCAGCGCCGCCACCAGAAGCTCGTGGAGGAAGCGCCTGCGCCGTTCCTCACGGACGTCCAGAACGAGCAGCTGTACACGTCGTCGAAGGCGATCCTGCGTGAGGTCGGCTACGTGGGCGCCGGGACGTGCGAGTTTCTGGTCGCCTCCGACGGGACGATCTCGTTCCTGGAAGTGAACACGAGGCTGCAGGTGGAGCATCCGGTGTCGGAAGAGGTGACGGGCATCGACCTCGTGCGCGAACAGTTCCGCATCGCCGAGGGCGGAACCCTCGACTATCCGGACCCCGCGCCGCAGGGTCACTCCTTCGAATTCCGCATCAACGGCGAAGACCCCGGGCTGAACTTCATGCCCACTCCTGGCCCGGTCAACGTGCTGCGGTTTCCCGGCGGACCCGGGGTTCGCGTCGACAGCGGCGTGACGACAGGCGACGTCATCGGAGGTGCGTTCGACTCTCTGCTGGCGAAGCTCATCGTCACGGGGTCGAGCCGAGCGGATGCGCTCGAGCGGTCGAGACGCGCTCTCGACGAATTCGAAGTGGCCGGCCTGCCGACCGTGTTGCCGTTCCATCGGAAGATCGTGCGGGATCCGGCTTTCACGTCTGAGCCGTTCAGCGTCTACACGCGGTGGATCGAAACGGACTTCGAGAACGACATCGAGCAGTGGACCGGTTCGCTGCCGGAAACCTCGCCCGCGCCGGCGCGGCAGAACGTGGTCGTCGAGGTCGGCGGCAAACGCATCGAGGTGTCGCTTCCCGCCCGGATGCTCGGGTCGGCCGCCGACGCGGCCGCTGTCGTACCGCCCCGCCGCAACGCGGGCAGCGTCGCAGCGACAGCGACCGGCGACTCGGTCAAGGCTCCCATGCAGGCGACCATCGTGAAACTTGCCGTAGCGGACGGCGACCATGTCGTGAAGGGCGATCTCGTGCTCGTGCTGGAGGCCATGAAAATGGAGCAGCCCCTCACGGCGCACAAGGACGGGACGATCGCCGACGTCAATGCGACTGTCGGCACGACGGTCTCCTCCGGCCACCTCCTCCTGAACATCCGCGACTAATCACTTTCATCATTCAGGAGGTGATGTGACTGGTGAGGCAGTCCACGTCCGAGCCAGTCAACATCCGTCACACACCCTCCTGAATGATGAAAGTCAGGGGCGCCAGAGGGTCGCGTTCTTCACCTGCTCCAAACACCAGGGCCAGTCTCCGAAAATCCGATCAAACGGCAACCGGACGACAACAAAGCCGCGCCGCAGAAGTTCTGAGTCGCGACGTTGGTCGCGATCCCGACTTTCAGCGGATCCATGGAATTCCTCGCTATCGACCTCAATGAGCGCCCGAGTGCCGACAATCCCGATATCGACGCGCATCCCCGGGAACGCCACCTGCTGCACGACCGCGAATCCCGCCGCGCTCAGACTCTGACGCACCACCGACTCCGGCCCCGAGTCGCTGCCGGACCTGCTCGCACCGGCGCGCAGGCGATCGGCTACTGGCGCATCACGAAAAATGTCAGCGATCGCTCCCGCGGAAAGGCCGAACACCGTCCGAGCGGTGTCCAGGCAGGCGATGGCAGTTTCCGGATCCGTCCACGAAACCACCTGCCTCAAGCGCGTGGCCAATGAGACCCGCCAACACTCGGGGCCGCGCTCGGGAACAGCGCCATCCACGAGCCAGTGCAACACGACTTCCCGATCGGAAAAGTCCGGGGTGAGGCGCTCCGGTTTGAGGTTCGGTGCGAAGTTCGTCCTCAGTCGGGAGCCGTGATCGCCCACCGAGATGTGCAATCGCCGGTCGAACCCGGACCATAATCCGTACGAACGTGCCGCGCTCGTCCCGGCCAGCATGCCCCCTACCCGGGCCGCCGCAATCGCGTCGGAAGATGCACCCGACGTGACATATCTCGCCTGTCGCACACGCCAGATCTCCGCACGCCTGACGGCGATGGTCAGGTCAAAGCCGCTGCACCCGGCAGCAATAAGCTGCTGCCTGGTCGCCACGTGGCCAAGTGCATCGATTATCGGCACGGGATCCACCATCACCGCACTTTCGCGGATGCCGCGGCGCGCGAACCCTCCCCGCCCCGTTTCTGTGCACTTTCATCATTCAGGAGGTCTTGTGGTTAACGGGAACTTCAGCGAATTCGCCCGGGGCTCGACCCTGAGATTCACTCCAGCCCCACAACCTCCTGAATGATGAAAGCAATCAGCGGACTATGTGCATGGCGCGGGCGGCATCCGTGATGCTGCCGGACAGCGACGGGTAGACGTTGAACGCCTCCGCGAGCTCGTCGACCGTGAGGCGGTGCTCGATCGCGAGCGCAATCGGCAGGATCAGCTCGGATGCCTTCGGCGAGACCACGACCCCGCCGATCACGGTGCCCGAACTGACGCTCGCGATGAGCTTCACGAATCCGTCCTTGATGCCCAGCATCTTCGCGCGCGGGTTCTGCGACAGCGGCAGCTTGTGGATCCGCCCCGGCACGACGCCGTCCTCGATCTGCTTTTGCGACCAACCCACCGTCGCGATCTCCGGCTGCGTGAAAATATTCGACGTCACGTTGCGCAGCTCCACGGGGTTCACCTCATCGCCCATCGCGTGGAACACGGCGGTGCGTCCCTGCATCGACGCGACCGAGGCGAGCGGCAGGAAATCCGAGCAGTCGCCCGCCGCGTAAATCGACGGCATCGACGTGCGGGCGACGCGGTTGACGCGAATGTGCCCCGACTCCGTGAGCTGCACGTCGGCCTCCTCCAACCCGATGCCCGTCGTATTCGGCACGGATCCGACCGCCATGAGGCAGTGGCTGCCTTCGACCGTGCGGCCGTCGGTGAGCGTGGCCACCACGCCGTCGGCCGTGCGTTCCACCGATTCCGCGCGCGACTTCGACAGCACGGTCATGCCGTTGCGTTTGAACACTGTCTCGATGACTTTGGCCGCATCGGCATCCTCGCCGGGCAGCACCGTGTCGCGGCTCGAAATCAGGGTGACTTGCGCTCCGAGGGCGCGGTACGCGGAGGCGAACTCCGCGCCGGTCACTCCGGAACCGACGACAATGAGGTGATCGGGCACGCTGTCGAGCGTGTACAACTGCGTCCAGGTGAGGATGCGTTCGCCATCCGGCATAGCGGAGGGCAACGTGCGCGGGCTCGCGCCCACCGAGACGACGATCGTGTCGGCGTCGATCGATTCGAAGTCAGTGCGCTTCTTCCCCGTGCCCGTGGACACGACGACACGCTGCGGCCCGTCGAGCCGTCCGTCGCCGTGCAGGATGGTCACGCCGGCTTTGATGAGCGCGCCCTTCATGTCTTCGGACTGGTCGCGCGCCAGCCCCAGGAGCCGCTTGTTCACGGCGGCGAGGTTGACGGCGACTTCCGGTTTCGTCGGCCGATCATCCCCGCGAACGAAGAATTGCACGCCGAGGTCGGCGGCGTCCACGATCGCGTTCGCCGCTTCCGCCGTCGCGATCAGAGTTTTGGATGGCACGACATCCGTGAGCACCGCGGATCCGCCGACGCCGGTGCTCTCGACGAGCGTGACCTCGGCGCCGAGTTGCGCTCCCGTGAGAGCTGCCTCGTAGCCGCCCGGGCCGCCGCCGATGATTGCTATCCGCTGTTTGCGCTCGAACTTGTAGGCCATCGCACCATTCTCCAGCAGTTCTGGCTTTCACATCTGCCCCATACCCTCCTGAATGATGAAAGCCAGGCAATCAAATTAGAGTGGAGGGCATGACGAACCACTCCAATCCGCTGGATGACCCTGCCGCCGACCCGTTCCAGGTGGCGCAGGATGCCGCAGCGCAAATCGCCGAGAAGACCGGCGTCGACGGCCACGACATTGCGCTCACGCTCGGCAGCGGTTGGGCGAAAGCCGCCGACCTGATCGGCGAGACGACCGCGACGATCCCCGCGACCGAGATCTCCGGATTCAGCAAACCGGCGCTCGAGGGCCACGTCGGGTCGCTGCGCTCCATCCTCCTGCCGAGCGGCAAGCGTGCGCTCGTGATCGGCGCGCGTACCCACTACTACGAGGGTCACGGCGTCCGCCGCGTCGTCCACAGCGTGCGCACGGCGGCGGCCACGGGCGCGAAAGTGATGATCCTCACGAATGGCGCGGGTGGCATCAAAGACACCTGGAGCCCGGGAACCCCCGTGCTCATCAGCGACCACATCAACCTCACCGCCACGTCGCCGCTCGAGGGTGCGACATTCGTCGACCTCACCGACCTGTACTCGAATCGCCTCCGCGATCTGGCGCGCACGATCGACCCCGAGTTGGATGAGGGCGTCTACTGCCAGTTCCGCGGCCCCAACTACGAGACGCCGGCCGAAGTGCAGATGGCGAAGGCGGTGGGCGGGCACATCGTCGGAATGTCGACCGCGCTCGAAGCGATCGCCGCCCGCCAGTCGGGCATGGAGGTGTTCGGGATGTCGCTCATCACGAACCTCGCGGCCGGCATCCAGAAGACGCCGCTCAGCCACGCGGAAGTCATCGACGCGGGTAAAGCCGCAGAACCCGTCATCAGCGCCCTGCTCGCGAAGATTGTGGCGGCCATCTGATGGACGTGATTGCCGACGCGAAAGCCTGGCGCGACCAGGACCCGGATGAGGAGACGCGCGCCGAACTCGATGCGCTCATCGCGGATGCCGAGACCGGCAGCGAGAAGGCCATCGCCAACCTCCACTCCCGTTTCGATTCCCGGCTCGAGTTCGGCACCGCCGGTCTTCGCGGCGAACTCGCCGCGGGCCCGAACCGCATGAACCGGGTGCTCGTCGCGCAGGCTGCCGCCGGATTCGCCGCGTTCCTGCTCGGCCGCGAAACCTCGCCGAGCGTGGTGATCGGCTACGACGGCCGCAAGAACTCGCAGGTTTTCGCGACCGATTCCGCGGAGATCATGGCCGGCGCCGGGGTGCGCACGATCATCCTCCCGCGGCTCCTGCCCACTCCCGTCCTCGCGTTCGCCGTGCGGCATCTCGGCGTGAGCGCCGGGGTCATGGTCACGGCGAGCCACAACCCGCCGAACGACAACGGCTACAAGGTGTATCTGGGCGGCGACGACGGGGGTTCCCAAATCGTGTCCCCGACGGATTCCGAAATCGAGGCCCAGATCCAGCAGGTCGCCGCACACCGGCTCGTTTCCGACCTGCCCCGCTCGACCGACTACGAGACGGCGGGCGAGGATGTTCTCGACGAGTACGTGCGGCTGACCGCCGAGTTCGCGCAGCGTCCTGAAGCGCCGCTGAAGTTCGTGTACACGGCTTTGCACGGCGTCGGCTGGGAGACCGCTCGGCGCGTGTTCGCCGACGCGGGTTTCGGCGAACCGGTGGTCGTGCCGGAGCAGATCGAGCCGGACGCGGCGTTCCCCACGGTGTCGTTCCCGAACCCGGAGGAGCCTGGCGCGATGGACCTCGCGTACCGCACCGGCACCAAGGTCGGTGCCGAACTCGTGGTCGCGAACGATCCCGATGCCGATCGGCTCGCTGTCGCGGCCCCGGATGCCGACGGTGGTTGGCACCGCCTGTCCGGCAACGAGATCGGCTGGTTGCTCGGTTGGCGCGCGGCGAAGCGGATCCGCCAGGCCGCGGAGTCGGTCGCGGCCGTCGGCGGCGATGTCGCCTCCTGCGTGTCGGGAGTTCTCGCCGCCTCCATCGTGAGTTCGCCTGCCCTGTCGGCGGTTGCCGCCGCGTACCACCTCGAGTACGTGGAGACGCTCACCGGGTTCAAGTGGGTTTCGCGAGTGCCCGACCTCGCCTACGGTTACGAGGAAGCACTCGGCTACCTCGTCGACCCCGGCAAGGTTCGCGACAAGGATGGCATCTCCGCGGCGGTCGAGTTTCTCTCGCTCGTGGCCGAACTGAAGGCCGAGGGCAAGTCGTTCGAGGACCACCAGGTGGAGTTCGCCGCAGAGTTCGGCGCGTTCGCATCGGGCCAGGTGTCGGTGCGGGTTCAGGATCTGGCGGACATCCCGCAGATCATGTCCCGCATCCGCCAGTCGCCACCGACCCACCTCGGTGCTGTCGCGGTGAGCTCGATCGATGATTTCGAGCACGGCTTCGGCGACTTCCCGCCGGGGGACATCCTGCGGATCCACCTCGAGGACGGCTCGCGCGTGATCGTGCGCCCGAGCGGAACGGAGCCCAAGGTCAAGGTGTATCTGGACGCGTCGAGCATGGATGGCACACCGGTAGAGCGCATCGCGGCCGCGCAGGCGGCGGTGGATGCGCTCACGGCGGCCGTGAGCGAATTGCTGGCCCGATGACGCTGCCCGCCGAGGACACGGTTGTCACGTATCCGGCCGGGTCGACGTCGGCATCGTCGACGGTGGTGCACGTCGAGAAGGTCGGCGACGTGTTCGCCGTGCTTCTCGACACGACGCCGGTGCATCCGGTGGATGCGGGCTGGCCGGATCAGCCGGCCGATCGCGCGTCGTTCGAGTGGAACGGCGGCCGGGCCGATGTGACCGACTGCCTCGTCGCCGCGACGGACGGCGACACTCTTGCGCTTGGCGCTGAGATCCCCGTGCGCAAAGGGACCGAGGGGTGGGCGTTCGTCGTGGCGCACATGGTGACGACCGCGCCGCCGGAAGGAGTGGTGGTGACGGTCGACGTCGAGGACAAGTTCCGCCGCTCCCTGTCCGCGGGGCACACGGGGTGCCATCTCGCCTCGCTCGCCCTGAATCGCGCTCTCGCCGACCGCTGGGCGAAGCCGGTGGGCTCGGATGCGCTCGGATCGCCGAACTTCGATGCCGAAGCGAACGACTCGTCGCGCATCCTGGAAAACGGTTCCAGGGACACCTACCGGTTGGGCAAATCGCTGCGGAAGAAGGGATTTCGCACTGAGGGACTCGCCGATGACCTTGCCGACATCGAGAACGCCGTCAACGTCTTGCTCCAGGATTGGGTTGCCGCCAAGCTGCCTGTGCGCATCGACCGCGACGGCGACCGGCTCACCGACCGCCGCTACTGGACGTGCGAGTTTCCGGAGGGCGTTGCGAGCATCCCGTGCGGCGGAACGCACGTCACGAGCCTTGGCGAAGTGAAGGGTCTCCGCGCGAGCCTGTCGCTCGAAGAGCACGAGGGCACGCCGATCCTGATCATGGAGACCTCCTCCGGCTGACCCGGGGGTTAGGCGCCGTCGCTGCCATCCCACGTGAATTCGGGGGCGCGCTTGGCGAGAAACGCCGCCATTCCGATGGACCGATCCTCGGATGCCGCCGCGTTCCACTTCGCGGCGATTCCGCCGATATCCGTGGACCCGGCAACGATGGCGTCGACGAGTTCCTTCATGGCGCGGATCGAATACTGGGACCTCGACGCGAGCACGCGCGTGAACTCGTTCGCGGCATCCCAGAAGCCTTCCGTGGGAAGCAGCTTCGTGATGAGTCCGCACTGCAGCGCCGCTTCCGCGGGGAACAGTTCACCCGTGTAGAGCAGGTGTTTGGCGACGGCGGGACCTGCGATCGCGATGACGCGTTCGATCCCGGAGACCGGGTAGATGATGCCGAGCCTTGACGGCGTGATGCCGAACGTGGAGCGCTCGGACGCGATCCGGATGTCGCACGCGCCGGCGATCTCCCAGCCCCCTCCGACGCAGTACCCGTCGATGGCGGCGATCGTCGGTTTCGGGAATGCCGCGATCGCGTTTTCCGCGGCGGTCATGATGCCGCCTTCCGGGGAACCGGGTGGGGGCGTTTCGGGCAGAATCCGATCGAGGTCCGCGATGTCGGCGCCGGCGGAGAAGTCCGTTCCCGCGCCGCGGAACACCACGACGCTCACGCTGGCGTCTGCCGCAAGATCTGCGAGCACGGGTTCGAACCGGGCCCACATGTCGGCGTTCACGGCGTTGCGCTTGCCCGGGTTCTCGATCACGATCGTGGCGATCGCCCCGGCAGTTTCGACGCGCACGGAACTCACGGCTATCCGCCTGCGCTGTCGGCGTCTGCGCTGCCGGTGCCAGCGCCGTCGCGCGCCGCCACGACCCCTGAGTCGATGAGACCCTGCACCTGTTCGGCGGTCAGGCCGAGTGCGTCCAGCACCGCTCTGGTGTCCTCGCCGAGGGCGGGGGGCGCCTTGCGGATGCTCGGCGCGACACCGTCGATCGACAGCGGGCCGCGCAAGAGCGGCAGGTCGCTGCCGTCGGCGCGCGTCACGTGTCGCACCATGTCGAGGTGCTTCACTTGCGCATCCTCGAACACTTGCGCGTAGTTGTAGATCGGGCCGGTCGGGATGCGCGCGGCACGGAACGCCTCGACCCAGTCGAGGCCGGTGCGTGCCGCGAGCAGCGCCTCGAGGCGCTCCTTGAGTTCGGCGCGATGTTCGGTGCGCAGTTTGCCGGTCGTGAGCTGCGGATCGTCGGCGAGCGAGGCATCCCCCACGAGTTCGCACAGGTCCCGCCACTGCTTCTCGTTGCCGACGGCGATGATGACCGGGATGTCGGCGGTCGCGAACACGCCGTACGGTGCGAGCACCGGGTGGTCGTTGCCCTGCGGTTCCGGCACCACACCGGTGCTCAGGAACCGCTGCCCCTGGAATACGGAGATCGCGAGCGCCGCTTCGAGGAGCGACGTGGAGACGGTGTGGCCGGCGCCCGTGCGTTCGCGGTCCACGAGTGATGCGAGGATGCCGACGGCCGTGAAGATCCCCGAGAAGATGTCGATCACGGGGATTCCGACGCGGTACACGTTCTCGGCATCCTGACCCGTCACGGACATCAGTCCGGACATGCCCTGCGCCACCTGGTCGAGCCCCGCCGTCTGGCTGAGCGGTCCCGTAGCGCCGAACCCGCTCACCGAAGCGACCACGAGGCCGGGCTGTTCCGCGCGAAGCAGCTCCGGATCCAGTCCCAGGTCTGCCATGACTCCAGGGCGGAAGTTCTCGATGACGACATCCGAGGCCAGGGCCATGCGCTTGAGGAGAGCCTGTCCTTCTGCGCTGTAGAAGTCGAGGGCGATGGAGGATTTTCCGCGATTCGTGGAGTCGTAGTACAGGCTGTGGTCGCCGTCGAACGGCGGCCAGCCGCGCGTGGAGTCGCCACCCTTGATCGACTCGACTTTCGTGATGGTCGCACCGAGGTCGGAGAGGAGCGCGGTCGCGTAGGGACCTGCGAGTGCCCGCGTGAGGTCGAGGACGGTGATCCCGGCCAGCGGCAGCGCGGACGCCGGGGCCGATCCGTTGCGCTCGGGCACCACTACGCCCGCAACTTGACGTTGACCTGCTTGATCTGGGTGAAGCCTTCGAGCATTCCCTCAAGGGATGCCTCGCGGCCGATCCCGGACTGCTTGTAGCCGCCGTACGACTGTCCGGCGACCTGGCCGCCGCCCTGATTCACCTGCACCCAGCCGGCTTCGAGCCGGTGTGCGGTGTTCAGCGCGTTGTCGAGGTTGTGGCTCCACACGAACGCCGCGAGTCCGTAGTGCGAGTCGTTCGCCATGGCAACGACTTCGTCGACGGTCTTCCACGGGATCGCGACGAGCACGGGTCCGAAGATCTCTTCGCGCGCGAGCCGGAATTCGTTCCGCCCTCCCGAGAACACCGTGGGCACGTGGTAGTAACCCTCGGTGAGCGGGCCGTCCGTTGGCGCGGTGCCGCCGAGCGCGACGGTCATGTCCTTGCTTTCGCGGCCTTCGACCATGTATTCGTCGATCGCGTCGAACTGCTTCTGGTTGATGACGGCGCCCATGTCCGAGGCTTCATCCAGCGGGTTGCCGACGACAAGTCCGCTGAGCTTGTCGACGAGCGAGCCGAGAACTTCGTCGTAAATGTCTTCGTGCAGGAACAGGCGCGAGCCTGCGGTGCAACTCTGGCCCTGGCGGGTGAATCGGCTCGCAAGCAGCAGGCCGTCGAGGAGCTGGTCGTCGACGCCGTCCGGGAACACGATGTTCGGGTTCTTGCCGCCGAGCTCGAGCGACATGTGGGCGAGGCGCTGGCCTGCCTGCCGTGCGACCGTCCTGCCCACTTCGGTGGAGCCGGTGAAGGAGACCTTGTCGACATCCGGATGGTCGGCGAGCGCCGACCCGATGAGGCTCCCGCGGCCGGTCAGGGCGTTGAGCACGCCGGTCGGCAGGTACTTGTTGCACACCGAGGCGAGCAGCAGGATCGTGAGCGGCGCGTCATCCGCGGCCTTCAGCACGACGGTGTTGCCTGCGGCGAGCGCGGCGGGAACCTTGAAGCCGGCGATCATGAGCGGCGAGTTCCACGGCAGGATCGCGGCGACGACGCCGAGCGGCTCGCGGCGCGTGTACTGCAGCTGGTTGTCGCCCGCGGGCAGAGTGACGCCCTTGGCTTCTCCGGCAACCCCGGCGAAGTAGCGGAACAGGGACACGAGCGCTGCAGTTTCCGGGCGCGCTTGCGTGCGCAGGGCATTCCCCGTGTCGAGGGAGGTGAGCCTCGAGAAGTCGTCGGCGCGGGCTTCGATTTCGTCGGCGATGAGCGAGAGCGCGCGTGCGCGCTCCGAGAAGTGCGTTGACCGCCAGCCAGGGAACGCCGCTTTCGCCGCCGCCACGGCGAGGTTCACATCCTCGACTCCTGCCGCGGGCACGCGCGTGATGACCGTGCCCCGGCGCGAGGGGTTGTGCACGTCGCGCCATTCGCCCGTGACTGACTCGACCGGTTCGCCGTTGATCCACATCGGCTGGTCGGGCCCCGTGAATGTCGTGTGCGTGTCTACCGCGCTGCCGTGCGTGATGTCACTGCTGTGCGCCACTTCCTTGGCCATCGTCTTCCTATCGATTCGTGAACTGGGGATCGCGCTTCTCCACGAATGCGCTCATTCCCTCTTTCTGGTCTTCCGTCGCAAAGGTCGCGTGGAATACGCGCCGCTCGAACCGGATGCCGTTCTCCAGCATCGTCTCGTACGCGGCGTTCACGACTTCTTTCGCCATCATCGCGATGGGAAGAGACAGTGATCCAATCGTATCGCCGACGGCGAGTGCTTCATCGAGCACGGTGTCGGCGGGAACGACCCTCGAGACGAGCCCAGCGCGCTCGGCCTCCTCCGCGCCCATCGTGCGGCCCGTAAGGATGAGTTCCATCGCCTTTGCTTTGCCGATCGCCCGCGTGAGCCGTTGCGAGCCGCCCATCCCCGGGATGACGCCGAGCTTGATCTCCGGTTGACCGAACTTCGCGTTGTCGCCCGCGATCACGATGTCGCACATCATGACGAGCTCGCATCCGCCCCCGAGCGCGAATCCTGACACTGCGGCGATGATGGGCGTGCGCACGGCGGTGAATCGGCTCCACCCTTCGAACCAGTCGGCCGCGTACATGTCCAGGTAGTCCTTCGACGCCATCTCCTTCACGTCGGCGCCCGCCGCGAACGCCTTCGCGGAACCCGTGAGCACGATCGCGCCGATGCCCGTGTCGGCGTCCAGTTCGGATGCCGCCGCGACAAGTTCCTGCATGAGCTCGAGGTTCAGGGCGTTGAGCGCTTCCGGCCGATTCAGGGTGATGAGCCCGACCCGGTTGCGCCGCTCGACGTTGATGGTCTTCCACTTCGTCATGATGAGGCTCCCTGCTTGGTGTCGGCGGAACGTTCGCGGATCGTGTTGATGATGGCGGAGAAATCCAGGCCGGCACCTCCTTCGTCGGCGAAACGCCGGTAGATCTCTGCCGCGAGCGTTCCCATTCGGGCATCCGTGCCGGTGGATTCGAGCGCGGCGAGCGCGAGCCCCAGGTCTTTCGCCATGAGCTGGCCCGCGAATCCGGGCTCGTAGTCGCGATTGGCCGGACTGTTCGGGACGGGTCCGGGAACCGGGCAGTTCGTTGTGAGCGCCCAGCACTGACCTGACGCCGCCGAGGAGACATCGAACATGGCCTGGTTGCTCAAGCCCAGCTTCTCGCCGAGCACGAACGCCTCGCTCACCGCGATCATGGAGACGCCGAGGATCATGTTGTTGCAGATCTTCGCGGCCTGCCCTGCTCCCGATCCGCCGCAGTGCACGACGCGTCCGCCCATCACGGACAGCAGGGGCTCTGCCTCCGCGAAGTCGGCGTCATCGCCGCCGACCATGAACGTGAGCGTGCCCGCCTCCGCGCCCATGACCCCGCCGGAGACGGGCGCATCCATGCCGCGGTGCCCCGCCGCGATCGCGAGGTCGCGCGCCGCACGCGCGCTGTCGACGTCGATCGTGGAGGAGTCGATGAACAGCGTGCCGGGCTTCGCCGCGGAAAGCAGTCCGCCCTGATACACATCGAGCACTTGCTGGCCGGCGAGCAGCATCGTGATGACGACGTCAGCGTCTGCTGCCGCTTCCGGCCCGCCCGCAGCGATCGTGACCCCGTGTGCGCGGGCGGCGTCGAGAGCTGCGGGCGCGAGGTCGAACCCCGTGACGGCGTGGCCGGCCTTCACGAGATTGGCGGCCATCGGTCCGCCCATGTGGCCGAGTCCGATGAATGCGATGTTCGTCATGGTGTGCTCCTGTCCTGCCGGGCGGTGAGCCCGAGTTCCCCTTCGTCGCCGGGCGCGAAGTACGCCTCGATGTCCGCGCGCGCGACATCGGAGAGGCTCGCGGGCGACCAGCGCGGCATCCGGTCCTTGTCGATGACTTGCGCGCGGATGCCCTCGATGAGCTCGGTGCCGTGCAGGAAGCTCGTCGATACGCGCCAATCCTGCTCGAGCGCCTCCTCGAGCGAGTCCAGTTGCCGCGCCCTGCGCACGGCCTCGAGCGCAACGCTCACTCCCGTCGGCGACTTCGTCAGAATGATGGATGCCGTCTCGCGCGCCGCCGACACCGTCGACGCCTGCAGCCTGGCGACGATCGTCGCCGCGTCGTCCCCCTCGTAACAGGAGTCGATCCAGCTGCGCTGCGCCGCGAGCGGCGAGGCGGGCGCCGGCATCGCCACGGCCGCGATCGCTTCCGCGGCCGGCGTGGTTTCCAGGGCTGTCGCGAGCGCTGGCAGCCAGTCGCTCTCCACGTAGTGGTCGGCGAACCCGAGCGCCACGGCATCCGCCCCCGACCCCATTCGCCCGGTCATGGCAAGGTGGGTGCCGAGTTCGCCCGGCGCGCGGGACAGCAGCCAGGGACCGCCGACATCCGGAGAGAACCCGATGCCGACCTCAGGCATCCCGAATCGGGTGCGTTCCGTGACGATTCGCGCGTTCGCGTGCGCGGAGACGCCGATGCCGCCGCCGAGCACGACGCCATCCATGAACGCCACATACGGTTTCGGATAGCGGGCGATGCGGGCGTTGAGCAGGTACTCGTCGTGCCAGAACAGTCGAGTGCCATCGCCGCCGGCGAGCGCATCGTGGTACATGCCGACGATGTCCCCTCCCGCGCACAATCCGCGCTCCCCCGCGCCGGTGAGGAGGACGGTCTTGACGCTGTCGTCGTGCTCCCACTCGTCGAGTGCCGCCGCGATGCGCAGGATCATGCTGCGGGTGATCGCGTTCATGGCGTGCGGCCGGTTGAGCACAAGGGAGCCGACCGCGCCGCGGCGCTCCACGAGGACTTCATCGTCCGAGTGCTGCATGTGTTCCTCCGGCTGCTTCGACTTCTGTTGCCTTCGTGCTCAACGACCCAGAAGACTCCGGCCCACGATGAGTTGCATGATTTCGTTCGTGCCTTCGAGGATCTGGTGAACACGAAGGTCGCGCACGATGCGCTCCAGGCCGTACTCCGTGAGATAACCGTAACCCCCGTGCAACTGGATAGCACTGTTGGCGACAGCGAACCCGGCGTCCGTCGCGACACGTTTGGCCATGGCGCACAAGCGCACCTTGTCCGCGTCTCCGCTGTCGAGGGCCGCGGCCGCGCGGGAGAGCAGGGTGCGTGCGGATTCGAGTTGCGTGTCCATGTCGGCGAGCGTGAACAGGATGGACTGGTGTTCAGCGAGCGGTTTTCCGAACGTTTCCCTGCTTTGCACGTACTCGACGGTCTTGTCGAGTGCTGACTGTCCTCCGCCGAGCGAGCACGCGCCGATGTTGAGCCGGCCGCCGTTCAGGCCGTTCATGGCGATGCCGAAGCCGTCGCCTTCCTCGGCGAGCCGATTCGCGATCGGAACGCGAACGTCCTCGAAGATCACGGCGCGGGTCGGCTGAGCGTTCCAGCCCATTTTCTTCTCGAGCGGGCCGAACGAGAGCCCCGGCGTGCCGTCGGGGACGAGGATCGCGCTCACTCCCTTGCTGCCGGTGTCCGCAGTGCGTGCCATGACGACGTAGATCGCGGAAGCGCCAGCTCCCGAAATGAACTGTTTCGTGCCGTTGATGACGTAGTCGTCGCCGTCCCTCACGGCACGGGTGGACAGCGCGGCGGCATCCGACCCTGCGCCCGGCTCGGTGAGGCAGTAGCTGCCGAGGTGCTCCATGGTGGCGAGTTTCGGAATCCACTCTTCGCGCTGGGCGTCGGAGCCGTAGGTGTCGATCATCCACACGACCATGTTGTGGATGGAAATGTAGGCGGCGATCGTGGTGTCGCCCTTGGCCAGTTCCTCGAAAATCAGCACCGCATCCGCACGGGAGAGGCCCGAACCGCCGAATTCTTCGCGCGAGTACATGGCCCCCATGCCGAGTTCGCCCGCCTGGCGGAGCACGTCGACGGGGAAGTGGTGCTTCTCGTCCCACTCCGCCGCGTGCGGCGCGAGCGAATCAGAAGCGAAGCTGCGGACCATGTCGACGAGATCCTGCTGGTCGGCGCTGATGGGGTAAATGGTGAACCTCCGACAATTTAGTTGGACATCCAACTATATCGTTGTGGCCCGTCCTCCAACAGAATGTCGCGTCGGCCCGATCAGTGGTGGAATAGTAGGCATGATGAAGATCGCAGTGCTCGTAAAGGAAGTGCCGGACACCTGGAGCGACCGAAAAATCGATGAAGCGACGAAACGCGTCGACCGCGATGGGGACGTCGTCATCGACGAAATCAACGAGAAAGCGGTTGAGGCCGCGCTCCTCGTGAAGGAGGCGAACGACGGCGAAGTCACCGCCATCACGATGGGCCCCAAGAATGCGCTGGATGCTGTGCGCAAAGCGCTCGCGATGGGCGCGGATGCCGGCATCCACATCGTCGATGACGCGCTCGGCGGATCGGATGCGATCCAGACCTCCGCCGCGCTCGCCGCGGCCCTCGGCTCCCGCGAATTCGACCTCATCATCGCCGGCAACGAGTCCACGGATGGGCGCACGGCCGCAATCCCGGCAATGCTGGCCGAACGCCTCGGCCTCGCGCAGGCCACATTCCTGCGCACGCTGAGCGTCAAGGACGGCACGGTGTCGGGCGAACGGATGGTCGACGACGGCCACGTCGAGGTCAGCGCGGCGCTTCCCGCGCTCGTGTCGGTGACCGAGCAGATCGCTGAAGCGCGATTCCCAAACTTCAAGGGCATCATGGCCGCGAAGAAGAAACCCGTCGAAACGCTCACGATTGCTGATCTGGGGATCGACGCGGCGGATGCCGGTGGAGAGAACTCCTGGTCGGTGGTCGACACGGTCACAGCGAAACCGCCGCGCGAAGGCGGCACCATCATCAAGGACGACGGCACCGCCGGCCAACAACTTGCCGAGTACCTCGCCTCGGCGAAACTGATTTAAGGGAGCCTCGAATGCCACAGGTACTCGCACTCATCGAACTGGTCGACGGCAAACCGTCCGACTCCGCAGGCGAGCTGCTCGCGGCGGCCGCCGTGCTCGGCGAACCCGCCGCCGTGGTGGTCACGGAAGGCTCCGCCGGCGATGTCGCGAAGGAGCTGGGCAAGCTCGGCGCGGCGACCGTGTACGCAGCTTCGGTCACGGGCGCGAATTCGCTCCTCGTGACACCTCACGTGGCCGCGCTCGAGGCAGCAGTCGCGGCAGCCAAGCCTGCCGCCGTGATCGTCGGCTCCACTCCGGATTCCCGTGAGGCCGGCGCGCGCCTCGCCGTGCGGATCGGTGGTGCCTACCAAAGCGACGTCACCGGCCTCAGCGCGAAAGCGGTCGTCACGCAGTCCGCGTTCGGCGGTGCGTACATCGTCACCGCGAGCGCGGCGAAGGGCATCCCCGTGATCTCGATCAGGTCGAGCTCGATCGATGGCGCCGCGGCGGCAGCATCCGGCACGCTCGTCGAGCTCGACGTCTCCGGAGACTCGGCACCGACGACGAAGATCGTCGCTCGCCATGTGGAAACCGCGGCAAGCGAGCGACCGAGCCTGAAAGCCGCGAACATCGTGGTCTCCGGCGGACGCGGGCTTGGCTCGAAGGAGAAGTTCGCGCTCGTGGGCGAACTCGCCGACTCGCTCGGCGCGGCTCTCGGTGCGTCGCGCGCCGCCGTGGATGCCGGGTATTGCGAACACAACCTGCAGGTCGGCCAGACGGGAACGACGGTTTCCCCCGACCTCTACATCGCCGTCGGCATCTCCGGCGCGATCCAGCACCTCGCGGGAATGCAGAGTTCGAAGACGATCGTGGCAATCAACAAAGATGAGAACTCGCCCATCTTCGACATTGCGGACTTCGGCATCGTCGGCGACCTGTTCACGGTCGTCCCCCAATTCATGGAGGCTGTGGCGGCGAGGAAGAAGGGATGAGCCTCGACACCTTCAGGCAGAGCCGGTGGTTCTCACCCGTCTGGATCGTGCCTGCGCTTCTCGTTGTCGGGGCCATCGTCGTGGCGCTCGCGATCTGGCTGCGCACGCTGCCCGACGTTCAATCGTTCATGGCCGACTACCCCGGGCGCAGCGAACTTCCTGAAGGTGCGACGGAAGGGTTCCCCGCGTGGCTGGCCTGGCAACACTTCTTCAACTCGTTCTTCATCCTGTTCGTCATCCGCTCGGGGCTTCTGATCCGCACGACGAAGCGCCCTGAAGCGTACTGGACCCGCAACAATACGGGGCTGCTGCGCACGAAGGGCGAACCGCAACGCATCAGCATCCACCAGTGGTTCCACATCAGCATCAACACGCTGTGGCTGGTCAACGGGCTCGTGCTCTACGTGCTGCTGTTCACGACGAACCAGTGGATGCGCATCGTCCCGGTGAGCTGGGACATCTTCCCGAATGCGGTTTCGGCTGGTCTCCAGTACGCGTCGTTCGACTGGCCCATCGAAATGGGCTGGGTGAACTACAACGCGCTCCAGGTGCTCGCCTACTTCGTGACCGTGTTCATCGCGGCGCCGCTTGCCGTGCTCACGGGGCTTCGGATGACGCCGGGGCTCGCCGCACGCTGGAAGCCGCTGGAGCGGGTGTTCCCCGTGCAGCTCGCGCGGCTGCTCCACTTCCCGATCATGGTGTACTTCGTGCTGTTCATCGTCGTGCACGTCGCGCTCGTGCTCCTCACCGGGGCGCTCAACAACCTGAACCACATGTACGCGATCCGCGACGACCAGTCGTGGTGGGGCTTCGGGCTGTTCATGGCGTCGCTCGTGGTCATGGCCGTAGCCTGGGTGGCGGCGAAGCCGTCCATCCTCGCGATGATCGCGGGGATGAGCGGCAAGGTGCGCCGCTAGCCACTTCGCGCTAGCTGGTTGGCTCGACGGGGCCACCGTCCGGCGCCGCATCCGTTGAACGGCGGTTCGACATGACGGCGGCGGTCACGATGACGGCGGCGATCGCCAGGACTCCGAGGCCGACGAGAACCCACATCCAGGCGGGCGGCGCGGCGGGTTCGGCACTCGCCTCTGCGTGCATGTCGAGGCTGCCCTCGTAGCTCGTGTTCCAGGTCACCGTCATGCCGTTGAGAGTGCCGTTGTGCTCGGTCACCGTGCCGGGGAACGTGATGGAGATTTGGATGTTCGACGTGTCGGCATCCTCCGGCACGTCGTTGCTGTCGGGGGTGAAGTCGAGCTTGCCGGTGAACTCGAATTCGTCGCCGTCGCGCTCCAGCTGCAGAGAGCCCTCGGCGCCCTCGTTGTTGATTGCGGAAAGCGGAGTGCCGTTGAGGCTGAACCGCGATCCGACATAGCCGTCCTCGTCGTAGGTGTTCCTCGTGACGCCATCGGCGCCCGCCAGGTCGGGAAGAAGGTTCTGTTCGATCGCCTTGGCCCGATCGTCGGCCTCCGCCTTCGCGTTGGGGCCGTCCCCGACAACGGAGGCAACGACGATGTCGCCGTGAAGGGTGTTGTCCGGCATCACGGTGAGGTGAGCCTGGAACCTGACACAACCGCTCAGTAGAACAATCGCGGCAGCGGCGATGATCGCTCCTGCAATTCGTGATTTTCTCATGGCCCCAGTGTGGCCGGGTTGGCGACTGACCGACTTGGCTCACAGGTCATTGTCCGGCCGCACACAGCTAACGCACATGTGACGCGGGTGATCGCAGTCAGCTGGCGGCCGCCCCGACGCTCACCATCCAGTGGATGCCGAACCGGTCGGTGAGCATCCCGAACGTGTCACCCCACCTCGCCCGCCGTATCGGAGGCCATGAGAGTGAATCCGGTGCCGACGGTGATGGACATGGTCGTCCTCCGATGTGGTGGGGTGCGTCAATTCTGCACCGTCACCCCTGCGCCCGACCAGTGCGGTTCAGGAACCGGAAGGCACCATGCCGAGGTCGATGAGGCTCCTCGCGGTGTCCTCGATGAGCACGTCGTTGGGGCGCGGCGACCAGCCGAGCATCGACTTCGCCTTCGCGTTGGAGACGTGCCTGTGGTTGCCGAGCCGGACGGCGACTTCCCGCAGGGACGGGTCGATGAGCGCGGCGACCCGCACCATCCAGTCGGGGAGGATGCGTTTGGGTACTTTTCGGGCGGCGTCCCCGAGCCGGGCGCGCAGTGTCGCGGCGACATCCGGCACCGTCGGCACGTGATCCGACACCGCAAGGAACCGTTCGCCGCCCGCCTTCGGATGCGTCATCGCGAGCAGGTGCAAATCCGCGACGTCCCGCACATCGACGAGCCCGAAAGAGACGTTCGGCAGGCCGGGAACGGCGCCTTTCAGGAGCCTCAGGATGAGCTCGATCGAGGTCGATAGGTCGGTGCCGAGGACGGGCCCGAGGACGCCGACAGGGTTCACGACGGAAAGTTCGAGTGTGCCGCCTTCGCGTTCGATGAAGTCCCACGCCGCGCGTTCGGCGAGCGTCTTCGACTTCACGTAGGCGCTGACTTTCTCGGTCGGGTCGGTCCAGTCTTCTTCCGTGTACTCGCGCTCGCGCACCTCGGTGCCGTAGCCGACCGCGGCAAACGACGAGGTGAGGACGACGCGTTTCACTCCCGCATCCCTTGCTGCCTTCAGCACCCGAAGCGCGCCTTCACGTGCGGGGCGGATGAGTTCGTCCTCGTCCTTGGGAACGCCGCTTGGGAACGGGGACGCCACGTGAAGCACGTAGTCGCAACCGGCGACGGCATCCGTCCATCCGGCATCGCTGAGCAGGTCGGCGACGCGGAACTCGAGCGCTTCGCCTGGTTTGCCGCTCAGCTCGGCACCTCCGCGTTCGAGCATGGCGCGCACGTCGTGGTCGCGGTCGAGGGACCGCACGGTCGTTCGCACGCGGTAGCCGCCGTTCAGGAGCGCGAGAATGCAGTGCACCCCCACGAATCCGGAGCCGCCCGTCACGAGAACCAGTTCGCCGCTCATGTATCTTCCCTACTCCCCGGTTTGGCCGTCGACGGATTCGCGCAGCAAATCGGCGTGGCCGTTGTGGCGAGCGTACTCCTCGATCATGTGCACGAGAATCCAGCGCAGAGTGGGGGCGCCGCCGTCCTTGAAGGGTTTTGCCACCGGACTGTCGAGACCGTCCCCCTTCATGACCTCGGTCACGATCGCACGGGAGCGGTCGGTCGCCTCCGTCCACAACATCCTCAAATCCTCCGGCGGGTCATTGGCGGCGGAGGTCCACTCCCAGTCGCCGTCGGCATCCCAGTCGACATCAGCCCAATACGCATCAGGTTCACGACCGAGCAGCCGAACGGAGAACCAGTAATCCTCAACCCACGCCATGTGTTTGAGGATGCCGCCGAGCGTCATGGTCGTGGGGGCCATAGACGCGCGAAGTCCGGTGGCATCGAGTTCCGACGTTTTCCATTCGAGGGTTTCGCGCTGGTAGTCGAGGAACGCGGTCAGCATCGTGTACTCGTCCGCGGCGAAGGGCGGTTCGGTTCGGCCGTGTTCATCGATGGATGCCATGGAGATTGAGTGTAGTAACCGCAGTGTGGAGGATGTGGTGGACTTTATGCATGACGTTTGCCAGTTACGCCGCGATCGGCGACAGCTTCACCGAGGGGGTGGGCGATGACCTCGCGGATGGCAGCGTGCGCGGCTGGGCGGACCTCGTCGCGCTTGGCCTCGCCGCGGCGCACGCCCGATCCGTGCCTTCGGATGCGCCGTTCGGCTACGCGAATCTGGCAATCCGCGGGCGCCTGCTCGGGCCGATCCTCGACGAACAATTGGATGCGGCTATCGCGCTCAAGCCGGATCTTCTGAGCCTCAACGGCGGCGGCAACGACATCATGCGTCCGAAAGTGTCTGTGGAGTCGGTGGCCGATCATCTGGCGGCGGCGGTCGAGAGGGCGATGGGCGCCGGAATCCACGTTCTCCTGCTGAGCGGAGGCAACCCGACGAAGCATATTCCGCTCGGGGCACGTATCGAGTTGCGCGGCGAACAACTTGCGGCAGCCGTGCGCGCCCGGGTGCCGAATGGCGAGAACGTGACGTTCGTCGACAACTGGGCGGATGCCGAACTCACTCAGCTGCGGTACTGGTCGGTGGACAAGCTGCATCTGAACGCGCTCGGGCACCGTCGCGTCGCAGGCAACATCCTGAAGGCGCTCGGAGTGCCTGTGCCGGACTGGGGCGATGAGGTGCCTGAGCTTCGGCGGCCCGGTGTGATCGCATACTGGCGCGGCTACGTGTTTCCGTGGATCGGGAGGCGGCTCACCGGGAGATCATCCGGCGATGGCCGCGAGCCGAAACGGCCGACGCTCATGCCGGTGGAGTTGGAGTAATCCGGCTCTGGGTCGTTGAGTCAGACGAAATCCGTCGTGACTTGCGAGTTGTGGCCCTTCCCGGCACGGCGGAAGGGCAAAAACTCGCAACTCAGACCGATCCGACACGCGGTCAGAAGTGCGTCCTGAACTTGGGCGAGGTCGATGCTGCGTGCGGGGTGCGCCGGTAGTGGATGAACACCAGGAACGCCGCGACCGCACCAAGAACATGCCAGATCGCGTGGCCCTGCAACGGTGAACCGGGGTCGCAGAACGCGGGCGTCTGGTCGAGCAGCCAGATGCCGTACGCGACGACCATGACGCCGAGGCCCGCGTAGATCGCCCACACGCGACGCGATCGCGAGCTGTGGCCGGTGACCCACGGCGTGAGTTCGAGGATGATGCCCGGCAGCAGGAGGGCCGTGAACAGTATGCGGCGCGCATCCGGGTACGTGAACTGCATCAGCCCGAACACGATGCTGCCGGCAACGAATCCCGCGAGCGCGAAACTGCCTCGAAGGCGGCCCGCGCGGTATAGCGCCCCGAAGAACAAGAGCAGCCCGAACGTGTACATGGAGAAGATGTCGAGGAACTGCCCGAAGAACGAGAGCGTCGCGTGGTAGAAGAAGCTGGTGATGCCGAGGAACAGCATCGTGACCCCGAGGAGCGGGGTAAGCACGCGTTCTCGGGTTCCTCGCGCGGGGTTGCGTCGCGAGAGCAGTACCCACACTCCCAGAGCCACGAAGGCGAAGGAACTCACGGAGTTCGCGAACTGTTCGGGAAATCCGACCGTGCTCTCGCAGAAGCAGTGGTCCGGCGCACAGGTTGCGGCGCGCTCCACGAGAGCGGTGCCCGCGAGCAGGTCCGTGGCCACCCAGGCGAGCGCGCACACAACAGCGGCGAGAAGGAGTGACCCCAGCAAGCGCCATGCGAGCACGCCACGGCGCGTCCGACCCCCGCGAGCCGGCTCTCGCGCTCTCTGTTGATGGTCGCTGGCATCCTCCACAATGGAAGTATGACGCGATTCGGGATCGACGCGCTCACCGCTGTCCGGCTGGCGCGCGAGAGTCTCACCGTGCCCCAGGAGCACAAGCTCGTCGCGCCGAACCTGCTCCGCTCGCAGGCGCTTTCGCTCATTTACCGGGAGGTGCGCAGCGGCGATCTCGATGCGGCCGAGGCGCACGCCATGCTCGACCGCATCACGACGATGCGGATCCGCCTGCTCGGCGACCGGGTGTCGCGCGCCGTCGCGTGGCGGATCGCAGAGCAGCTCAAGTGGGACGATACCGCCGACGCGGAGTACGTCGCGGTCGCGAAGCTGCAGGCGGATGCGTTCGTCACGCTGGATGAGCGCCTGGCGCAGGCAGTTTCCGGCCTTGTGCCGGTCGCGCCGTTCGAGGCGCTATTCCGCACCGAGTGACGGTTCAGACTCCGCGGAACCGGATGCCGGTGATCGTGTCTACTTCGATGCGAACGTAGTTCCACTTCTCGGTGGGGAGGGTGGACTGCAGGTCGAGGATGCCGGACTCCTGGATGTCGCTGTCGAACATCATGCGGCGCGCGGTGCCGCGGGCCACGACGCTCCAATGGCGGTGACCGCGGTGGCCATCCGTCTGGAACGCGACCGCAGGCTGGGCGGTGAGGTCGATCAGCTTGGTGCCGGGTGCGGTGCGGAACAGGATGCGCTCCTCGAACACGTGGAAGTTGATGGGGAAGATGTTGGGCGTGACCTCGCCGGTCGCCGGGTCGAGGGTCGCGGTCGCGAGCCGGCCGACTCCGTCCTTTTCGAGGAGTTTCCAGCATTCGTCAACGGTCAACTCCTCGATGACTGTTACCGAATCGTCCGCCATTCTCACTCCCAGACTGTTGTTGCCAGCCTAGTGTTCGCGGTGCATGACGGCGGTGTAACCGTCCACCGTGATGTCGAGTTGGTCCCCGTTGCAGGCGAATGCGCCCTGGCTGAAGACGGATGGGTCGGGCGTGACCGTTTGGGTGATCGTCTGTCCGCCCGCATTGATGGTCATCGTGGTGACGGATCCGATCGACGTTTCCGTCATCGACATGGCGTCGTTCCCCGAGAACGTGAATTTGCCTTTGTCGATGCCGTGCCGCACCACTATGGCTCGCCCCTCCCCCGTGCTGATGTTGTGAGTCCACTGGTCGTAGTTGGTGTGGGTGCTTCCGTCTGCGCTGAGGGTCAGAACCACGTGGCCGGACACCGCGATATCGAAGCTGCCCGACAGCGACCCCATGAATTTTTCGAAGCCGTCGTTGTCGAAGATCCAGTTGCCGGGGAGGCACTCCTTGCCGGTCAGCGTTCCGGATGCCGATCCGTTGCCGTCGGCGGAGTTGTCGCCGTCCTTGCCCTCGCCGCCCGTGCCGCTGCCGTCCGCGTTGCTTGACGAGCCGGATCCGGAGCCGCCGCCGAAGACGCCGCTAATGTCTGTCGAGCATCCGGTGCTGAGGAGCAGAACTGATGCGGCGGCGAGGACGGTGAATATGCCCCTCCTGCGAAGTAGTGCGGGGGTTTCGATGGGCACAGCAATCACTCCATTTTCTTGATGATCTCTCGTTTGCCCCACCCTACGTGGCGGGAGCGAGAAACTCTAAAGCGCGGCTCCTCCCCTCCTTCGCCCTGGTTCGCTCACGACGAAATCCACCTGTTGCCTAGCCACGCCTAGAATACTGCTAGCAGTATTCCAAGATAGAGTGTGGCCATGAAGACGACGTTCGACCTGCCCGAACCACTCGTGCGGGCCGTCAAGAAGCTTGCCCGTGAGCGCGGCACCACCGCCAGAGCGATCGTGCAACAGTCTCTGACGCGAACCCTCGAGGAGCAGGATAAGACCACGCCCTTCGTTCTGAAGGATGCGAGCACCGCGGGCTGGCAGGCGATGGATCCCGAGTTCCGCGGTCTTTCGCTGCACGAGCTGGTGCTGCAGTCGTACGACGGGCGGGGCTAGACCATGCGGGCAGTCGACACCAATGTGCTCGTCTATGCGTTCTTCTCGGACTCGCCGTTCCACGACGCCGCCCGCGCCACGATCACCGATCTTGCACAGAGTCCGGTGGCGTGGGCGATCCCGTTGCCGTGCGTCCACGAGTTTTACGCGGTGGCAACGAATCCGAAGATCTTTCCCGGTCGCGGACTGCCCGCCCGTGCTCGCACCCAGATCGATGCCTGGCTGAGTTCGCCGTCTCTGCAGTTGCTTTCCGAGACGGCGAACCACTGGGAGGTGCTGCGTCGCCTTGTGGAATCCGGTCGAATCGCCGGCCCCGCGGTGCACGATGCGCGCATCGCGGCTCTGTGCCTGACGCACGGCGTATCAGAACTGCTGACCCTCGACCGCGACTTCGGCAGGTTCCCCGACCTGAAGGTGCGCAGCATCCTGAGCTGACCGCGACTACTGCGCCCACCGCGCACTTGACTTCGCGAGTTCCAGTCCGTCGAGAAGCACATCGATTCCGAACTCGAATTCAGATTGGTCGTCGCACCAGCCGATGGTCGAATCCGGGTCATCGTGAGCGATTTCGGCCATCATCCCGTACAGGTGGGGAAGCCTCTTGGCCATTTCCGCCACAAGCTCGGCCGAGGCATCGTCTTCGGCGGCATTTGCCGGCGAGAAAAGTTCCTGGCTGAATCCGAGGCTCCGGCTCCCGAGCGCGTGAAGGGCATGGTGGGCAAGGTCGTAGGAAAAACCTCCGCGCACGAGAATCTCCAGTACGCCTTCGTAGTAGTAGACGACCGCCGGGGTCATGGTCGTACTTTGCTCGATTACCGCCGGTGCCCAGGGATGTCGCAAGAGTACACTCCGGGCGGCCAGAATCCTCTGGCGCAGTGCCGACTTCCAATCCTCCTCCGGCGAGGGCCCGCGGAGGGCGTCCACGGCATCCTGAATCTCACCGACGACCACTTCGATAGCGCCGTCGAGCAATGCCGACTTGCTGCCCACGTGATGGTAGAGCGACATCGCTTCAAAGCCGAACAACTCGGCGAGGTTCCGCATGGTGACCTCGTCGATGCCAGCGCGGTCGGCGAGCTCGACGGCGCCTCGAAGTATCCGTTCGCGGCTGAGCGGCTCTCTCGGGTTGGCCCGAGTCGGTTGGGCTTTCGGCATGATGTTCCTCCGTGTGCCGATCTTATGTCGTAAGTCTTGACGCGGAGGGCAACACCCCACTAACCTTACGCTGTAAAACTTACGTTGTAAGAAAACTATTGAAAGGAACCCCCTATGAATTCGTCCACAACCACAGCCCGCGTCAGCGGGGTGCTGTATCTGATTCTCGCGGTTGCCGGCGCGGTCGGATTTCTGTTCATCCGACCCCAGATCGTCGTATCGGGTGATGCTGCGGCCACGCTCGCGAACCTGACGAGCCACGAGGCGCTCGCGCGCGTGGGGATTGCTCTCGAGTTGGTCACGGTGCTCAGCCAGGCGGTGTTGGCCGTCTGGTTCTTCAAGCTGTTTCGTTCTGTGAACGCGACGGCGGCCATGTCGCTCGCCGCATTCGGGCTCGTGAATGCTGTCGCGATCCTCGGGAGCGCCGCGTTCTCGTCGACGGCTCTCGCGGTTGCCTTCGATCCGTCTCTGTCGGCTGCTGGTGGAACCGGCGAAACGGTCCAGTTGATGTACCAACTCGGCGGAGCACTGTGGGGTGTCGGTGGGCTCTTCTTCGGTCTCTGGCTCATCCCGATGGGCTTGCTCGTCATTCAGTCGCGCTGGATGCCGCGACTCCTAGGCTGGATCCTCATTGCCGGCGGGGTTGCTTACGTGATTAGCGTGTTTGTCACGTACGTCATGCCCGCGCCCGGCTTCATCGCAGAGGCGCTCGCGATGGTTGCGACGGTGGGCGAGTTCTGGATGATGGGTTATTTGCTCATCTTCGGCGTCCGACGGGGCGCGCCTGCACGTACGGAGCTCGTGTCGGACCCGCGGTGACGGATCCGGACACTCGCAACTACCCCAGAAGGTCGGCGTGGTGGATCTCCGCCACGTTCGGGTGGGCCCGCAGCCGATAGCGCAGCGCGTTGTCGCCGTAAGTCTCCAGAATGGGGCTGTTGGTCGGGTCGACGGACAGGCCGCGGGCCTCCGCGCGCAGGGCGGGATCGAGTTCGAGGCGCGGCATCGTGGCATCCAGTGCCGGGTTGAAGAAGAACGGGATGGAGATGCGGTCTGTGCCGACCTGCGGCGAGACGACTCTGTGCAGGGTGGCTTTCAGGTAGCCGTCGGTGGCGAGCTCGAGCATCTCGCCGATGTTGACGATGAAGGCGCCGGGGATGGACGGTGCGTCGATCCACTCGCCGCCGTGTTCGACCTGCAGGCCGCCCTTGTCGGGTTCGACGAGGAGCAGGGTGAGCACGCCGCCGTCGCGGTGGGCGCCGACGCCTTGCTTTGTTACGTCCGCTGACTCGCCCGGGTAGCGCACGATCTTGAGCAGCGAGAAGGGGTGGTCGGCGAAGGCGGCGTCGAAGACATCCTCGGATGCGCCGAGCGCGAGCGCCCACGTGCGCAGGAGGCGGAGGGCGAGGGCGTTGAGTTCGGTGGTCCAGCAGGTGACGGTGGGTTGCAGGTCGGGGAAGTCGGCCGGCCACAGGTTGGGGCCTTCGAGGCGCCAATAGTCGGGGATGCCCACGCCGCGCGCGACGGCGGGGCGCTCTTCGCCGATGTCGATTTGTTCCCGCCAGTCGACGTCGCCGTGGGTGAGTTCGCGGCCGATGCGCGTGTAGCCGCGGAACTGCGGACTGTGGATGTTCTCGATCGCGAGCTTTTCCTCCTCGGGGAGGGCGAAGAAGCGGCGGGATACTTCCAGGATGTCGTCGATGAGCGCCTGAGGGATGCCGTGCCCGACGAGGTAGAAGAAGCCGACCTCGTGGGTGGCCTGGCGCAATTGTTGGCGGAACAGTGCGGCCGACTCCTCGCTGTGGTCGAGCTGGGACATGTCGAGGATGGGGAGGGAATCTAGCACCCATCAATCGTTGCAGGGGCGGGTGGCGGCGCGCTGAACGTTACGTCGGAGGCGAACCAGTGCGTGGGCCAGCTCCCCGCGATTGGTACACCATGTTTCTGCGACAAGTCCTTGGTTCGCTACTCCGACCCTTAAAGATTTCCTATTCCTCAGGGATGTCGAGCTGAGTTGGATCGCCCTCCACCGGCTTGCGACGGGGTTTGCGATCGTCCCGGGTTTGCGGCCACTTGACGCCGGCATCCGCCAGCTCGCCCATCGTGCTCAGCTCGCCTGCCAAGATGTCATCGAGGAGCGCTTTCTGATCCGGCTCCAGCGACACGAGCCGCGCAAGCACCGTGAGCAGTTCGGTGAACTCGAGCGTCCACTCGTGCGGCCACTCTGTGACGTGGATGTCGTCGAGTGGGCTGGTCTTCTTGCCGCCTGGGTTCTTCTTGCGGTACTTGAACCAGCTGCCGATCACGTTCATGCCGCCGACGGTGTAGTCGAAGACGTCCTTACTGACCGGCCCCCACTCGCCGTTTCGCTCCCCGGCCTCGCCTGTGAAATAGATGGTGTGCTTTTGGTCGTCGTAGAAGAGCTTGATCGGCATTTCTTTCACCGGTTCCAGCGCGAGCGGCTGCATCGCTGCGGGCCAGTTGGAGCGCACGTTGGATTCCTCGCGACCCTCCGCCTTGTCGATGAATGCGTCACCATAGGTGTGCAGCCAGACCACCTCGCGACCCAGCTCGACCGCGCGTGTCCACAGCGCGGGGTCCTTCGTGATCGGCACCCGCACCCCCGGCGTCGTGAGCTCGTCCTCGAACGTCGCCGTGAACCCCGGATGCGACACGACGCCCGCGATGTACGCCAGCACGTCCTCGTGCGTGATCTCCAGACCGACGGATGCCGCGAGCGCGTCGAGCAGACCCGGCGCGAGGTTCGGTGTGCCATCGGGATGCAGGAGCGGGAGGGCGCGGCCGCCGCGGCCGTTGAAGTGGTGCATGTCGGGCACAAGCCCCGTGAACACAAGTCCTGGCCCGTCTTCGATCGGGTGCGAATGCTGCTCGACGATGAAAACCTGGCCCGGAATTCTTGCCTCCCATAACGGCGCACGGCCATCGTGAATCAGACGGTGATCGGGTATTACCAAGTGGTTGTCGAATGACCTAAACCCAACAGGGATCGATGTAGCTGGTTGGCCGTGTTCCTTCTCCAAAGCTGCCGAGTACTTGGTCGTATCGTCTCCCCAAAATGGTTCCTTGAATCGACGCCATTTTGAGTCTCGAGTGTCATGAAACAAGCTTGTTGCTTCTGCCTCAGTTGACGCCGAAATCAGCGCCTGCCACCTACTGGCGAGAATTTCCCGCGCTGGTGACATAACCCAAGTCCTGTGAGCTGCCAGGCCAGGTTAAGCCCAGGGGAAAAAGTCAATGACGGCGGGAAACTCATCCCAAGCGCCTGCTGCGGGAGTAAGTGCGTCCGTCCAACCCGATCGCGCCGTCTGCCATTCCATCCCGAGATTGAGTTCTGACAGTTGTGTGAATTTCTCCTTTTGCTTTCCTTCGAGGGTTCGGTAGTGGATGACCGCTGGCTGGTCCGCGATGTTCGACTGACTGCGAAGGAAGATGCCGATTGCAAGGGGCTGTTGGACACCGGGGAAAATTCGCGTCGATACGTCTGGGCGGATACCTTCTGGAGTCAAGTCAATAATCCATCCCTCGTCGGCCTCCTGTCGCAGATACCGACGCATCCCTTTCGTTCCTGGGCCACGCAAGTAGCCCGCCGTCGTTATGAAACAGATGACACCTGCCTCGTCGGTAGGTACTGACTCGAAGACTTTCCAAGTCGCCCACCTCCAGAAATACAGATAAAGGTTCTTGAGCATTCGCTCGTTCAAGCCATTGCCTGGGAAGCGGAAGGCGTCGAGCGGCGCCGGAACCCCCGACGCGCCCTTCTCGATCCAGCCGCCCTGGCCTTCGGCCTTGTCGCCGTAGGGCGGGTTTCCGATGACGACCGTGACCGGGACATCCGACTTGATCTTGTTCGCGCGGCGCTTGCTCTCCGAGATCGCGCCGAGGCCGGAGCCGAGTTGCGCCTCGGCGGCGTGCGGGTCGGAGAGCGTGTCGGCCACGAACATCCGCATGCCATCTTTCGGCGGGCTCGCGTCGTAGCTTTTGAGCAGGTCGGTCGTGCGCAGCTCCGCAACGGCGTAGGAGCCGAGCTGCAGTTCGAAGCCGATGAGGCGGCCGGCGAGCTCCTTGATCGTGCCGGCGACGGCGCCCGGGCCCCCGGTCTTCGCCACGTTCTCGGCGACGTGCTCGATGATCGAGTGCAGGAAGGTTCCCGTGCCCATGGCCGGATCGATCGTCGTCACGCTCGGGTCGAGGAAGCCCTTCGGCTTGCCGAGCTTCGTGACGAGAGCCTCCTCGGCGAGCCGCACCATCTGATCGACGACCTCGTGCGGCGTGTAGTAGGTGCCGGTCGCCTTGCGCAGCTCGGGGTCGTACTCGGCGAGGAAGTTCTCGTACAGGTGCAGGTAGGTGTCCTTGTTCTTGCGCACGGCATCCCACTGCACGGCGCCGATCACCCGCCGCAGCAGGTCGATCGTGGGGATGAAGTCGCCCTTGAGATCGCCCGTGAGCAGCTGAAGCGCCTTGCCCATGAGGGAGTGCTCGGTGCCGAGCTTCTGGCCCACTTCGTGCAGGCTCGTCGACTCGAGATCAATGCCCTCGGTACGGGCCAGCAGGAGGGCGAACGTCACCGTCTGGGCGTAGCCGTCCGCGAAGACCTCATCCGTGGCATCCGGGAACAGCAGCTTGCGCCAGTCGCTCGCGAGCCCGAGGAAGACCTGCTTGTTCGCCGACTCGCCCTTCTTGACGTTCTCTCGCTCCACCTCGAGCTGCTCGCGCACCTTCGTGCGCAGCATCCGGGTGATCGGAGCGACCGTGTGCACGAGCTTCGACACCGTGCGAATCGGGACCGGGATCCAGCCCAGGAAGTCGGTGATGAGCTGGCGGAACGTGGTGTCAGGTGTGAGGCCGGCGCCGGCGACATCGAGCGGGCCGCCGCTCAGCTGGGCGACAAGGACGGGCTCGGCTTCGGCGCGATACAACCGCCACTCGGTGCCGTTCGTGTAGATGAGGTTCGGCAGATCCTTGAGACGGTTCCACTGATCCTTGTTGTGACCGGTGAAGGATGCCGGATCGAGGCTGAGCCCGGCCTGCTTGACCTCGAGGTATCCGACGACCGCGCCCTTGACCCTCACGGCGAAGTCGGGACGGGAACTGATCTCGCTGAGGTGCGTCTCGCCGTCGAGAATCGTCGTCTTGCCGATGAGCTCGCCGATCGCCGTCATCAGATGATCGATCGGCGTGCGCAGCGCCTCCTCCGGCTCGCCGACACCGGCCAGACGCTGTTTCGTCTCAACGCCGAACTGGGATACGAGCTTGACTACCTCATCGTCGAGCATGCTTCTCCTCGGGTTCGTGCACCTGCCACATTGACGGATGCTCGACCAACACCTCCATCTTGGCGCAGGCCAGCGCCACAATCATCCATGCCTCGGACGGGCTATTCGCGTGAGCCGGTTCCGCTTCTGCGTTCAGAACCCGCACGTAGTTTGCGCCACATCGCTTGGCTACCCCCATCAACGACAAGCTGGCCGACGGCCAATGGGTACAGCGGCCTCTCTCTCCGGAAGATTTCAGAGTGATTTAGGTCAGAAACCGATCGGCTCCAGAGGTGAATTTTCGACTCATGGGTGAATGCTCCACGAACTGCATCGACCGCTTTGGAAGCAGCGACCCACTGGTATGGTGCGCTACGGATGACTTGGTATTCAATCGCCCGAGTCACACACGCCGCCACCCAATCTGCAAATTGAATGTTGGCGCTCAGGATGCTGTCAACATGCATCGGCGGTTCGATGATGCGTTTCATTTCTGCATGGCTGGCCGCACGACCAAGGATGTGGCCATACATGTTAGGTATGCGCGCAGAACGTTGGTTCTCATTGATCTGATCGATCATCACAATCAAGTTTTGGCTGGGATTCTGCGACTCAGAATGACGCGCGAGACGATTGAGCGCTTCCTGCATTGCTGCCGTTTCACGCTCTTCAGTATTCAATTTCGTCTGACGTGGTGTCCCCAGAGGTTTTTCGTCTGCATAGTAAAAGAGATTTCCGCCGAGCGAACGTAGCTTCCGCACAAGTGAATTGAACACTCGAATTTGCTGAGGGAATTTTTCGAATGTGCCTTGGTGGAAGATACTCGAGCCTTTGCGCTCCCATTGACTTGGGTTCTTGGCATTCTCAATTTCAGTCCTGAATACTCGACGTTTCTCCTCGGTAAAGACTGCGCCAAACAAGCGCGCCTTATTCTCCGGAATAATGAAACCCGCGTACCCGAATGCAGGGCTTGTGTTGAATCGTTCATGTTCATTTGAAACGAACGCGCCCGTTTCGCCAATCTCGTCGATGTAGGCAAGGAGCATACCTATCATTCTGCTCCGGGGTCACGACAGTGCCTTAAACGCAGAAACCCACGCACTGAGCGTGGGTTTCTCGAATTGGTGCGCCGAGGACTATTTCACCACTCGCTACCACGAATAACATTAGTCGGCGCCGAAGTTGAGGGCAACCATGGTGCTGGATATTGTGAAGTAAATCTGGCAGAAAGTACCGGTGCCAAGCAAGCATTCTTCGGCGAACGTCCCAATCGAAAATTTGGTGCCCCTGGAGGGAGTCGAACCCCCAACCGTTTCCTTAGGACGGAACTGCTCTTCCATTGAGCTACAGAGGCTGGTGGGTTGAGTTTAGCGAAGATAGGTGACTCGGGAGTTCCCTTCGAGACGCGCGCGGTGCGCGCTCCTCAGGGAACGGAACGGGAGGGGCTGGTTTCGAGACGATGCCGCAATGCGGCATCCCTCAACCAGCAGACTCCCTTCGAGACGCGCGCTATGCGCGCTCCTCAGGGAGCGGTCTTCGCGTCAACGCCGCCACCAGCAGGCCACCCGCCAGCGCGACGGCTTGGGCTACGACCGCAAGCACTTTGTCCTGGTACCAGATTGGTTCGTAGATTACGGGGAACCCAAGGGCGCTCAGATCCAAAGGTACGTAGACCGAAACGACCAGCAGCGCGAGGCCGCCCGCCGCGATCCCTGCGGCGACCAATCCGGCCCACCAGCGGTGAACAACCAGAATCAAAATGGCGGCGAGGATGTTCACCACGCCTTGGATGCGGAACAGGGCGCCCTGGCTGACGAGCGTGCCGACGAGGGCATCGAAAGGGCCAGCAAGCTGAAAGTGAATGTACGCGTTGACGAGCAGCGCGAGAGCGGTCCAGATGCGTGCCGCGAGAATGAAGATCTTCATCTACTTGCCCTGCCTCTCAAGTTCGTGCCGGAGAAAGTGAAACCGGTGGGGAGCGATTCGCTCGCTCCCCACCGGGCTATTCAGAATTCGGGTTTACTGAATTCCCTTGTTGGCGGCAATTCCACCGGACAGCGCCAACGCCGTCATCGACATGTGACCGGCAGCTTCCTTCAACAGGTCGAAGTAGGCAGGGTCACCGGCGATGTTCGCATCGATCGCCGCGATGAGCGACGATGCGTGCATTCCGAGCTCGGCCTCAACAGCCTCCGCCGGCAGCTCGGGAACAACCGAGTTGATCAGCTGGCCGAACGACACCGCGTAGCCACCCAGATCAGACATGGCCTGGTCGATGCCAGCCTGGTCCCCTGTTGCCTTCGCGATCGTGTAGTTCACGAAGAACGGGATGTGCGAGCGCCACGAGTCGAGGAACGGCTGCTCCGCATCGGGGTAGGCCGACCCGATCAGGGCGGCGATCTCCACCGAGTTCTTGTCGAGCGTAGCCACAGCCGCGCCGACATCGGCGGTCGTCAAGTCCCCACCGTCGGCGAGCGCCTGATCGATCGCGGCGGCCGCGAGGTAGACGTGGTCAGAAAGCAGGGCCGCGAGCGTTGCGCGCAACGTGGAACCATCGCTGTTGACCGTGTCGACGGCCGCGGACGACGGCATGTCATCGGATGCTGCAGGCGCATCCGCTGTCGCCGTGCAACCCGAAAGAACGAGCGCCGCGGCGAGGCCGAGACCGCTAATTGCTGTGATTTTGCGCATTTCTTCTTCTCCTTATTTGTTGTGGCTTATTGAGCGGTTGCGGGGTCAGGAGCCTCACGGCTCGACCGTGACCGTCGCGTTCATGGTCAAGTGCGGTTGGCAGTAGTACGGGTACACGCCCGGTTTGGTGAACGTGAACGAAAACGTGTCACCCGCCTGGCCCTTCGGGGCAAGCGCGTGATCGAAGCGGCCATCGGGCGTTTGCGTGCCGCGAATACCGGTCGCCTCGTTCACTTCGCCCCAGGCTCCGGACGTCACGGTGTGACCGATGGTCTCGCCGTTCTGCCATGTGACGGTCGTGCCCACCTTGACGGTGAGATCCTTCGGCATGAACTTCAAGCCGATCGTCGTCACCACGTTGTCGGCGGCGGGCGCGGACAGATCCGACCCGCTGCTCTCGGTCGGGACCGATGCGGATGGCTGTGCGCCAACGCACCCCGAGAGAGCGAGGATCAGCGCCGGAACGAGGAGCGCACCGGTGAGGGTGGCATTCGACCGACGTGTTCTGGTGTGTGACATGGAGGTGATTCGACGCCCTGCGCGAGAGGGTTTGGAATTGGTTTTTGGGCACGCCAAATGCTCGGGAACGGAGCCCAAGCCGCTGCAAAGCCGGGGGCGCAGCCGCGGGTGCTACCGAGGGTCAGTGACGAGGTTACGGATCAGCGCGACGAGGCGCTCTTGCGGGATACCAGCATCGCGGATCAGCGCACTCGTCTGAGCCCTGTCTGCAATGTGGTGGAGGATGCGCCCTGTGTCAAGTCGGGTGCCCCAGAGGTCTCCATTGAGTTTCCATGAACCGATCTCGTCCTCGTTGTACGCGCTCGCGATGCTGAGAAGGTTGTACAGGTCGGCAAGATCCTTTGGCACCGATCGCGAGGTGGTCGCGTACGCCTTAAGTGTCACCGCGAACTCAACAGTGGGGACTCGAATTGCGAACTCGCGACGGGTACCGTCCGTGAGAATGACCCCGACGTCGAGAACGATGGGCTCGACGGCAAATGCACTCATCAGACCAGGAGCAGCGTCGAAACCGCGACCGCCGTGCTCTTTCCTCACGAACTCGCTGGTGGTCGACGGTACGAGCAGGTCAATCTCGAGTTGACCTTTTACGTAGTGATTGCCGCTCGTGTCCACGTACCCGGCGTTGATGAGTGCCTGATGTATTTGCCCGGAAGCAGCAATGGACGTGGAAATGGCGGCGTCTGCATCGGCCGTACGCCGAATGGCGGCTCCTGCCACGGGGAACGCGGTCAGCAGGAGGCTGGCCATGTGCCCGCCGACTATACGGACATCATCGAGACCCTCCGTGATGCGAGCCACGTCTTCCAATGCCAGAAAAGCAGCATCGTCGGCGTTGGAAGTCGCGACCGTCTCTACAGCTCCTCGAAGCGTCAAGGTCGGTCCTTTGCAAGTATGGCACCAAGGATCCGTAGGACGGCCTCCTCTGCGTCGGGGCCACCCGTGCGCCTGACATCCCATGCTGCGATGATAGGATCTACCGTTGTCGTCTCTGTAGGGTGCGCCCAGGAGTCCGCGGTCGCCCAAATAGTGTGATCGGCGGGCACCGTGAAGTGAAGCGTGGCGCGTTCGGCGGTCGCCTGCGCGAAGCCCAGCTTTGCCAAGTCGATACCTGACGAGGCGTAGACGACCGCACGCGTCGGAACTCGCCACGGTGCCAACTCGTCAGCGGCGGAATCTCCCGAGCACAAAACCCGAACATCAACGGAGGAGCCGGCAGCCACAACAGCTTTCGCTTGGTCAGTGACGGCGTCCAGCCCATACCAATAAGTGGTTACACCGCCGGGGCCCGCGTACTCGGTCATGAACACCTCCCAGAGCGCAGAGCGGTCTGCCGCTCTCCAACCCGTGCTTGATCTGACGATCAGGCCGTTGAGCGCACTGGCAGATTTGGACACTGCGGATTGCGTCACGCCAGTCTCCTTCGCCAATTCGACCTGCGATCGGGGCTCCGTGTTGAGAATGCACGCACGCATGAGCGCCCAGCGCCCCCACGGGTTCCGGCGCCGCCGAGCCGTTAACACTGACGCAAGTGAATTCCCGCTCGCATCTGGCAAGTGGGTCTCCTCCCGGTTCCAGATGAGGCGCCGGTCTGTGACGGATGCGACACTCAGCCGAGGGTTCTGTTTCGCAGCGTCGACAAGTCCGCGGCTCGCTGTCGGCACGACGACTAAGAGATGCCCGCTGGTATTCGCGAGCAACTGCACAGCATCCCATTCGTAGATCGTCTTCTGCCGCACTTTGGTCTGCACCACGGCAGTTTCATCGTCGCGGCTCAGAACAAGGTCCACGCCCCTATCCTCGCCAGGAGCCATTGACACGTCGAAGCCAGCAGCAACAAGCAGATCAACCGCGTCTGACTCCGATATCGCCGGTCGCTGCATTGCGGATCTCCGTATTCCTTGTGGTGTGATATCTCACTATAACTATTAGAGAGTTATTTCTCTAGAAGGAATATCTGCGCTGTGGTTTCGAGACGATCGCTCCGCGATCCCTCAACCAGCGAAGGCGGCTACGCGGCGACGGGAGTGAGGAACTCTTCCCACTCGGGCTCTGCGCGCTCGACGCCGCGCACCATCCAACCGGTGCCATGCGGCGGCTGGGGGCGCACCCGCAGCGACCAGTGCATCTCCGACGGCGTCCGGTCGCCCTTCGCGTTGTTGCACTTGAGGCAGCAGGCCACCAGGTTCTCCCACGTCTCCTTGCCGCCCCGCGAGCGCGGCAGCACATGGTCGATCGTGGATGCCGAACCGCCGCAATACGCGCACCGCGACCCATCCCGCCGCAGCACCCCGCGCCGGCTCACCGGGATCGACCGGCCGGTCGGAATCCGCACATACCTGGTCAACAGAATCACCGACGGGCGATCGTACGCGCCGAACACCGTGAACACCGGATGCTCGTCATCCGCCGACAGAATTGACGCCTTGTCATTCATCACCAACACGAGCGCTCGCTTGAACGACACCACGGCGAGAGGCTCGAAGCCTGCATTCAGTACCAAAGTACGCATTTTCATCCTTTACGAAGGGTCCCGCACGGCTTGCAGGAATTCGACCCACCTTGGTGTCGTGCGAGAGGGAGTGAGCGGAACAAAAAAGCACCGCCGCAGAAAACGGCAGTGCTCAGGCGTTCAGGATGCGCTGACAGGCGTATCCCGTGCTCAGTCGTATGAAAAAGAGGGCGCGCTCATCCACGGTTTGGATGGTGCGACCGCTGGTCATACGACTCTCCCGAGCTTCTCGCGGAACAACAAGGACGATTCAGAGTAACTCAGGAAATGGCGCGAGCGCTGGAATGGCACGTAACGACACGGTTTCGAGACGAACTGGTGTGCTCCCTTCGAGACAGCCGCTGCGCGGCTTCCTCAGGGAGCGGGGGCACCGCTGCGCGGCTTCCTCAGGGAGCGGGGAACGTGTAATCGCTCCCTGAGGAGGCCGCAGACCGTCTCGAAGGGAGCCGACCGGTCAGTCGGCGAAGCGGCTTGTTCCCACATAAATGTGCTGCGCGACCTCTGTCGGCAACTCGAGCGCGTCATCGTCGCGACCGTCGATTGTCGCGAGCACGTAGTCGCCGCGCGAGGCGAAACTTCCCTTCGCGCCGGGCACGAGCCCCGCGGACTGCAACTGCTCCAAGAGTTCCGGCTCGTACTGCACCGGCTCCCCAAGGCGGCGAACCGTGCCCTCCACCGGTCCGACAGCGCCGAGCACGAGGTTCACGAGATTCACGACGCCATCCGTGAACTTGGCTTTCGGCACGCGATCGCCGAGCCCATCCAGCCCGGGGATCGGATTCCCGTACGGCGAATGCGTCGGGTGCTCCAGCAACTCCAGCAGCTTGCGCTCCACCTGCTCACTCATCACGTGCTCCCAGCGGCACGCCTCATCGTGCACGAGCGCCCAATCGAGGCCGATCACATCCGCGAGCAACCGCTCTGCGAGCCGGTGCCGGCGCATGACCGTCACCGCCTTCTCGCGCCCTTCCGTCGTGAGCCGCAAATGGCGGTCATCCTCCACGACGACCAGGCCGTCGCGCTCCATCCGGCCCACGGTCTGCGACACGGTCGGACCCGAATGCCCGAGGCGCTCGCTGATGCGCGCCCGCAGAGGGATGATGTTCTCTTCCTCGAGCTCGTAAATCGTGCGGAGGTACATCTCAGTCGTGTCGATCAGATCGGCCATCCGAGCCTCCTCCCGCAATAATCCGTTTAGGTTAGCCTAACCGCCAGCGCCCGCAACAACCGGCGGCGTAGCACTCCAATCGGCCGCCCTAGGATTGCAGCATGCCGGAGCTGACGATCCCCGCCCACCTGCTGCCCGCCGACGGCCGATTCGGATGCGGCCCATCCAAAGTCCGCCCCGAACAGCTCGCCCACCTCGCCGGCGCCGGCGCGGCGCTCCTCGGCACCTCCCACCGCCAGGAACCAGTGAAAGACCTCGTCGGCCGCGTGCGCGGCGGCCTTGCCGACCTGTTCAGCATGCCGGACGGCTACGAAGTCGTTCTCGGCAACGGCGGATCCACCGCATTCTGGGACGCCGCAGCCTTCGGCCTCATCGAAGAGCGCAGCCAGAACCTCGTGTTCGGCGAGTTCGGCGGCAAGTTCGCCGCGGCCGCCGCCGCGCCGTGGCTCGAAGCTCCGGATGTCCGCACCGCCGAACCGGGCAGCCGCAGCGACGTCTCCCCCGGCCTGGGCATCGACGTGTTCGCGTGGCCGCACAACGAAACCTCCACCGGGGTCATGGCTCCCGTTCAGCGCGTGGACGGGGACGTCGGCGCCCTCACCGTCATCGACGCGACGAGCGCGGCGGGCGGCATCGCGTTCGACGCAAGCGAGGCGGACGTCTACTACTTCGCCCCACAGAAGAACTTCGCCTCCGACGGCGGACTGTGGTTCGCCCTGTTCTCCCCCGACGCCCTCGAGCGCGTGGAGCGCATCGCCGCGAGCGACCGCTACATCCCCGAGTTCCTGAGCCTCAAGAACGCGGTCGACAACTCCCGCCTCAATCAGACCCTCAACACCCCGGCGCTCGCCACCCTCCTCCTCATGGAAAACCAGATCGACTGGATCAACGACAACGGCGGGCTCGCCTGGGCGGACGCCCGCACGCGAGAATCCTCGGGCGTGCTCTACGACTGGGCGGAGCGCACCGGGTACGCGCAACCGTTCGTCGCGAACCCCGAACACCGCTCGCAAGTAGTCGTCACGATCGACTTCGACGCTGCCGTGGATGCCGCATCCGTGGCCAAAATCCTTCGCGCGAACGGCATCGTCGACACCGAGCCGTACCGCAAACTCGGCCGCAACCAGTTGCGCATCGCCACGTTCACGGCGATCGAACCGGATGACGTGCGCGCGCTCGTCGCGTGCATCGAGCATGTGGTCGGTACTCTGTAGCCATGCGATTGTGGCTGAAGGACTCGGAGCGCCGCCCCGACCCCGAGCCCGTGAAAACGGATGACCGCAAAGCGATGCTCGTCGGCCTCGCCCTGTGGTTAGTCGCCCTTATCGTCCTGTTGCTGTTTTTTGGCCCGCTGGTTGCGGATGGGCTTGCCGGCTGGCTCTGGACCTGCGTCGCCGGCCTTGCCATCGGCCTTCTTGGCCTTATCGTCACCCACCGCCAGCGGGGCTGACGCGGCAGCGACATCCGCCTCATCGAGCGAATCGATGTCCACGCCGTCCATATCGCCCGCATCGAATCGCGCACTGCTCAAGAGCGCCTCATCGTCGTCGTGGACGTCCTCGTCATCGAAGTCGTCGTCGTCATCATCCGAATCGTCGTCGTCGGAGTCATCATCGTCGTCAATGTCGTCGTCGTCGTCATCGTCTATGTCGTCGTCATCGTCGTCGTCATCGTCGTCATCGTCATCATCGTCGGAGCCGTCTTCCGCGCGACCTTCCGCCGCAAGCAGCGCCTGCGCCTCCTTGTAGTCGGCCAAACGCTCCGACCACGGAACCCAGTCCGGCGACAACAAGGCGCCCTCGCCCGGAGTGAGCTCGGTCTCCAGAACGGAAGGAGCGAGCCCCTCAACGTGCGCGAGGCTCACCGTCCACTTCCAACCCGGGTAACCGGACATGGTGGTGTCGAAGTACACCGTGAGAATGCCGTCTTCCTCGGTGATCGACCCTGCCGGCTCGCCGATCGTTTCCGCAGCCGTAATGTCGAGCAGCGCTTCGCGGGCGAGAGCGAAATCCTCGTCCGTCGGCGAAACGTCTTTGACTTTAGGCATCCAGCTCGTCCGCAACCTTGCGCAGCATGGACGCGATCTTGCGTGCGTGACTGGCCTCCGGGTAGCGGCCGCGCTTCAGGTTCGACCCGATACTGTCGAGAACCTTCACGAGGTCCTCCACGATGACCGCCATGTCGTCGGCCGGCTTGCGGCTCATCCGAACGAGGCTCGGCGGAGCCTCCAGCACGCGCACCGACAGGGCCTGCGCGCCGCGCTTGCCATCCGCAATGCCAAACTCGAGCTTCGTGCCCGCCTTGACCGTGACGCCCTCAGGGAGCGCGGAGGCGTGCAGAAAGACCTCCTGGCCGTCATCAGAAGTGATGAAGCCGAAGCCTTTGTCGTCGTCATAGAACTTGACCTTGCCGGTGGGCATGCCACTACCTTTCCTTGGTCGCCGCGCAGGGCGTGCACGGGCGATCACTTCACTCAAGCCTACGGGGAATTGCGCCACGCGTATCCTTGAGAATGTGAGCAATAAAACGCCAGACACCCCGACACCCGTTCGCACCAATCGTATCGAACGCTACCTCGCATTCGGCGTGCTCATTCTCGTCGCCCTCGCACTTGCGAGCTTCATCGCCGTCATCATCGGCACCGCGCTCGGCGCCGGCGAAAACGACGGATTCAGCCACGGCCTCTGGCCCGTGCTGTTCTCCTTCCAGTACTACGGTTTGCCGCTCGCGTTCCTCCTCATCTTCGCGCTGCTGATCTCGAACGCGATTCGCCGCTCCCGGGCGGCCAAAGGCGGTGCGCGATAGTGCGCAGACGGAGTTTATGACGAGCACTGCAGATCTGGCCTCCCAGCTCAGGGCGACCGAGGACGCCGACCTCGCCGCTGCGCTCGACCGCCGCGGGATCGCACCCGCCGGCATCCGAGACTTCTTCGACCTCGCCGAAGCACTGCTCACCGGCGACGCGCTCCAGGAATGCCTCGAATGGCTCGACCGCCGCACCCTGGCTGCTCTCGTCACGCTCGGCGAGAAACCGATGCCGCTCAGCGCGGTCCCGGATGCCCTCGGCCTCGACGCGGAGAGCGTTGCGCTGCTGCGCGAGTTCCTCCTCGTGGAGGAGAACGATCTGGGCATCGCGGCGTGGCCCGAAGTCGCGGAACAACTCGCCCGCTGGCCGGAACTGGGCCTGCCCGCCGCGAACAGCAAGGACCCGGAACCGGTTTCCGCGCCGGTCACAGAGTCGGAGCGCAACGCCGCCGATCACCTCGCCGCCGAGCACGCCTTCACCGCCGCGACCGCGACATCCGAACTGCTCTTCGAACTCGAACGGCAGCCGGCGCGGCTGCTTTCCCGCGGCGCACTGGGTGGGCCCGAAACGAAACGGCTCGCCGAGGCGATGAGCGTCGGCGAGGATGCGGTCGAAACACTCGTCGACGCCGCCGAGGCCGCTGGGCTCATTCAGCGCGAACGCCACAGGCTCATCGTCTCCCCGGAACACGCCGCGTGGATCGGCCACAGCGTTGCGGAACGATGGGCGGTCCTCGCCGAATCCTGGGCAGGGAAGCTGCCCGCCGGCATCCGCCCCATGCTCTCCGAGCACGCCGACACGTTGTGGGGTTCGGGGCTTCGTGCCTGGCTGCACTGGAACTACCCCGGAGGGCGCACGTGGCTCGCCGAACGCGTCACCGCGCGGCTCGCCGAAGCGGAACGGCTCGGCATCACGGCGGGCGACATCGTGAGCACCCCGGGTGCCGCGCTGCTCGGGCAGGACCGCGCACGCGCCGTCGCCTTGCTCACCACCACCCTTCCGGCGCCGGTGAACCGGCTGTATCTGCAGCATGATCTCTCCGCCGTCGCCCCCGGCCCGCTCGAAGCGGCCATCGACGCGAGGCTCCGCACCATGGCACTCGTCGACGGCCGCGCCATCGCGTCGCGGTACCGGTTCACGTCGGCGAGCATCGGCCGCGCGATCGCAGGCGGCGAAACCGCAGAATCCATCCTCGAATTCTTCGGCGACATTTCGCTCAGCGGCGTGCCACAGCCGCTCGAATACCTCGTCACGGAGACCGCGCAGCGGCACGGGCTTCTCCGCGTGGGGCCGTCGCCATCCGGCAATCCCGAGACCGCGAGCTACCTCCGATCTGACAACGCGGAACTTCTCAGCACAGTGCTCGTCGACCGTGCGCTCGCGGTACTCGACTTGCGACCCACCGACAGCGACCGGCTCGTAAGCCGCCGCGACCGCAGCCAGGTGTACTGGATGCTCCACGACGCCCGCTACCCTGTCGCCGCCGAAGACGCGCGCGGCAACATCGTCGAACTCCGCCGCCCGGTTCCGGACGCTAAGAGCGGGCAGTCGACGAGCGAACCGCCGAACCCGCTCCGAGCGCTCATCGAGAGATTGCGGCTCGCGGACGCGTCCACCCCGCACGACACCGGCCAGGCATGGTTCGCGCGCGAACTGGATGCCGCCATCCGCTCCAAGTCGACCGTGACCGTGAGCGTGCGGATGCCCAACGGCCAGGTCGTCGACTACCGGTTGGAGCCGGCGAGCGTGTCCGGGGGCCGGCTTCGCGCGCGCGACCCGCAGTCGGAGATCGAACGGACGCTGCCGCTCTCCAGCATCGCCGCCGTGACGACGGAGTGACCGTCCTGGCGGCCGGGACGGCCACCAGCGCTGGCACGCTACGCTGCGGCGAAGGTCAGGAATGGCCTTCGCTTATAGCTCCAGCTCGCACCGTAGACTTGAACGTTATGTCTGACGGCCCCCTCATCGTGCAAAGCGACCGCACCGTGCTGCTCGAAGTCGCGCATCCGAACGCCGACGACGCCCGCCACGAACTCGCCATCTTCGCCGAACTGGAGCGCGCTCCGGAGCACATCCACACGTACCGGATCACGCGGCTCGGCCTCTGGAACGCCCGTGCAGCAGGCCACGAAGCCGACGACATGCTGGCGACGCTCGAGCGGTTCTCCAAGTTTCCGGTGCCGCAATCCGTGGCCATCGACATCCGCGAAACCGTGGGGCGGTACGGGCGGCTCGTGATCGAGCGCACGGAGGCGGGCGAGCTCGAACTGCATTCGACGGATGCGGCGGTGCTCGCCGAAATCGCCCGCGCAAAGCGCGTCGTGCCGCTCCTCACCGAGCAGCTCGCGCCCGACCGGTTCGGCGTTCTCCCGTGGGCGCGTGGCCAGCTCAAACAGGAACTTGTGAAACTCGGCTGGCCGGCCGAAGACCTCGCCGGATACACTCCCGGAACGCCACACGAGATCGCGTTGGAAACCGCAGACTGGCACCTGCGGCCGTACCAGCAGGACGCGATCGACCACTTCTTCGCGGGCGGCTCCGGCGTCGTCGTACTGCCCTGCGGCGCCGGAAAGACGCTCGTCGGCGCCGGGGCAATGGCCGAGGCGAAGACCACGACTCTCGTGCTCGTCACGAACACGGTTTCTGCCCGCCAGTGGCGCAGCGAACTGCTGCGGCGCACCTCGCTCACGGAGGAGGAGATCGGCGAGTACTCGGGGCAGGTGAAGGAGATCCGGCCGGTCACGATCGCGACGTACCAGATCCTCACCGCCAAACGGAAGGGCGAGTACGCGCACCTGTCGCTGCTCGACGCGATGGACTGGGGGCTCGTCATTTACGACGAAGTGCACTTGCTGCCGGCGCCAGTGTTCAAGCTCACCGCCGAGTTGCAGGCGCGGCGGCGCCTTGGTCTCACGGCGACGCTCGTGCGCGAGGATGGCCGCGAAGGCGACGTGTTCAGCCTGATCGGGCCGAAACGGTTCGACGCCCCGTGGAAGGAAATCGAGGCGCAGGGGTTCATCTCGCCGGCATCCTGCTTTGAAGTGCGCATCGACCTGCCGCAGCAGGAACGGCTCGAGTATGCGGCGAGCGCTGATGACGAACGGTACCGGCTTGCGGCCACCGCCCCCGCGAAGCTGCGCGTTGTGCGGCGGCTCGTCGAGCAGCACGCGGGCGAGCGGATCCTCGTGATCGGCCAGTACCTCGACCAGATCGACATGCTCGCGGATGCCCTGAACGCCCCCAAGCTCACTGGCGCGACCCCCGTGGACGAGCGCGAACGGCTGTACCAGGAGTTCCGTGACGGCACCACGAAAGTGCTTGTCGTCTCCAAAGTCGCGAACTTCTCGGTGGACCTGCCCGAGGCGACCGTCGCGATCCAGGTTTCGGGCTCGTTCGGATCCCGGCAGGAGGAGGCGCAGCGTCTCGGCAGGTTGCTGCGGCCGAAGGAATCCGGCCTGCCCGCGAACTTCTACACGCTCGTCGCACGCGACACCGTCGACCAGGATTTCGCCCAGAACCGGCAACGTTTCCTCGCCGAGCAGGGCTACGCCTACACGATCCTCGACGCCTCAGCCCTAGTGTCTTAACCCCCGCACCCCTCCGCGAGTGTGCACTTGTGGTCGTTCTCACGCGCCCAAAGCCGCCACAAGTGCACACTCGCGGGGGATAAGTTAGCGGCGCCAGCCGGCATCCTCCAGGGCCGTCCGTACCTTGTATACGATCGTGGCCTTTCGGCGCAGGTGCGAACTGTTGAGCCGGATGACGCGCCACCCTTCCTCCATCACTTCATCGAGTCGGTCGATGTCGTGATGGGACTGCTCCACGCTCCCGAAATGGTGCTCGCCGTCATACTCGACCAGCACCCGGTAGTCGGGATAAACCATGTCGCCGAGGGCAATGAATGCACCATACCGATTGAGGATTCTCGCATTCACTACGGGTTCGGGCAGTCCGGCCTCGGCAATGATGAGCCGGATGCGAGTCTCCATTGGCGAGTCCACGCCCGGTCGAACGGATGCGAACGCCTGCCGAAGCAATCGTGCGCCTCGGTGCCCACGGTGATCCCTCACCGCGTCGGCGAGGTCGCGCATCGTCGCCAGCGGCTGCATCCTGCGCACGAGCGCATCCCCTATCGACACCAGGCTTGTGAACCCAACCATTGTTGACAGGTATCGCCACGTCTCCGTCGGCGAGGTGACACGCAACCCGTCAATCGACTCGATCGTCGCCTTCTCCAGACGATGCGCGATCACGCCTCGCATCCGAATCGGACCGATGTCGCCCACCACGCCGACATGAATTTGTGTGTCGTTCCGAAGTTGCCGCGGCAAGGGGAGTCCGTGAAGTATCGCCGCGGTGACATGGCTGAAGAACTGCTCCGGCTGCATCCGGGTCGCATATGCGCCGCACAGTTGGTGAACGTTCGGATCTTCTCTTGCCGGCATCCGCACACCACGGTATGGGGCGATCAGATCTTTCGAGCGGGTTCGGCCGCGCGTCGTACCGGCTTCGGATGCTTCAGCGGTTGAGAATGCACGCCCCGCCAGGGTGGTCGCCAGGGGGCTCGGATATCTCACGCGGACATTGTGGCAGCGCGTCACCGCTGTCCCTCAACTCTCTCCACAATCCCCTAGACCCCTCCGCGAGTGTGCACTTGTGGCGGCTTTGTGCGCGTGAGAACGACCACAAGTGCACACTCGCGGGAATGGGGTTAGGGGAGGCGGTAGCGCAGGAGGAGGGTGCTGCCCGAGGAGAGGACGCTCGCGAGCGTGAGGCGGACGGATGCCGGCAGCACGCCGGCCGTGATCCGCGCCGCGCCGCCCGCCTCCAGGGTCGGGCTCACCGTGAGAAACAGTTCATCGACGGCCGCATCCGCGAGCAGCGAGCCGAACAGGTGCGGGCCACCCTCGCACAGGATGTTGCCCAGTCCACGCTCGCGAAGCGCCGACACGATCGCCGGGCCGTGCACAAGCTCCGAGCCGGCGACCACGACATCCGCGCTCGCCTCGAACTCGGCTGCACGCACCGCGCCACGAGACGTTGTGAACACGATCGGCCGCACCGGCGCCTTCGTGAAAATGTCCGAGCCGGGGTCGAGGTTCAGGGACCCCGTCACGATCGCGAACACCGGATGCTCCGGCAACCCGTTCGCCACGCGCCAGCGGGCGGACTCCACGCTCACCCGCATCGCGCCATACCCCTCATCGCGCACGGTCCCTGCGCCGACCAGCACGACATCGCACACGCGTCGCAGCAATTCGAAGTGGCGTTTGTCCGCGTCATCCGAGAGCCCGCCGGAGCGGCCGTCGTGCGTCACGGCTCCATCCACGCTCGACACGAAATTCACGCGCAGCACCGGTCCATCCGACCGGAGCGAGGCCACAATGTCGGCGTCGCTCAGTTCCTCCGACTCGACCGGCCATAGCCGGCGGATCGCACCGGACGGGGAGGTGCTTTGCAGCGAAGTGCTCATCCCATATTGTGAAGCGTCCACGGTGGTTCGCGCCAACCGAGGATCCCCTCAACCATCCGGACGGCGGCAACCGTCGCCGGGACGTCGTGCATGCGCAGGATGCGCGCACCCTCCACAATGCAGTACACCGCACCCGCGAGCGACCCCTCGAGCCGCTCCCCCTGGCGGCGGTCCGTCATTTCGCCGACGAAGTCCTTGTTGGAGACCGCGGCGAGCGTCGGATACCCGAGCTCAACCACCTCGTGCAGGCGCCGGGTGAGTTCGAGCGAGTGGAACGTGTTCTTGTTCAGGTCGTGACCGGGGTCGACGATGATGCGCTCGTCCGGGATGCCGGCATCCCTCGACCACTCGATGCGATCACGCAGGAAGTCGATGACGTCGTCCACCACGTCCACATACTCGGGTCTGGGCGGTTCCGCGCGCGGCGGCGACATGCTGTGGGTGAGCACGAGAGTCGCGTCGGTGCCCGCGATCGTCGAGGCCATGGCGGGATCGAAGAGACCGCTCGTGTCGTTGATCACGGATGCGCCCGCCTCAATCGAGGCTGCGGCGACGGCGGCGCTGAACGTGTCCACGGAGATCACGACATCCGACCTCTTCGCGATTTCGGAAACGACAGGTACGACGCGTTCGAGTTCTTCCTCGAGCGTGACGACGGGACCGCGACCGAACGGCACCCCGCCGATGTCCACCCAGTCGGCGCCATCCTTCACGGCCTGGAGCGCGGCGTCGACCGCGCGGTCGAGGGCGAACGTCGCGCCCTTGTCGAAGAAGGAATCCGGCGTGCGGTTGATGATCGCCATGACGGCGACTTCACGGTCGAAGTCGAACGTGCGCCCGCCGATGGTCCTGTGCAACTAGATGTCCTTCAGGTCGACGGATTCGTCGGTCAGCCTCGACTCGTCCATCACTTTACCTTCGCGGATGAGGCGCTGCACCTGGTCGTTCACGTCCCACACGTTCACGTTCATGCCAGCGACCACCCGGTCGTCCTTGAGCCAGAACGCGATGAACTCGCGACCCTCCCGGTTTCCGCGGTACACGACTTTCGCGCCCTTGGTCATGGGGCCGTATCCCGAGTACTCCATGCCCACGTCGAACTGGTCGGTGTAGAAGTACGGGATGTCTTCGAAGCTCTCATTCTGTCCGAGCATCCCGCGTGCCGCCGCCGGTCCTTCGTTGAGCGCGTTCGCCCAGTGCTCGCTGCGCAAGCGCATGTTCGCGAGCGGGTGGAACGCGTTCGCGACGTCGCCCGCCGCGAAGATGTCCGGGTCGCTCGTCTGCATCGCCTGGTCCACGACGATCCCGTTCTCCGTGATGATGCCGGCGTCATCCGCGAGTGCAACGTTCGGCACCGCGCCGACGCCGATGAGCACGAGGTCGGCGGGGATCACCTCACCCGTCTTCAGTTGCACGCCCGCGACCTTGCCGTGGCTGCCGACGATCTTGTCGACGACGACGGACATCCGCATGTCGACGCCGTGTTCCTTGTGCAGATCGTGGAACATCATGCCGAGTTCGTCGCCGATGGCATTGGCGAGCGGGATCGGAACCTGCTCAAGGATCGTGACGTCGTTTCCGAGCGTGCGCGCGGTCGCGCCGACCTCCATGCCGATCCAGCCGGATCCGATGAGCACGAGATTGCGTCCCCCGCCGGAAAGTTCCTTGTGCAGCGCCTTGGAGTCGTCAAGCGTGCGAAGGTAGTGCACGCCGCCGAGCTCCGCGCCGTCGATGGTCAGAAGGCGCGGAGAGGAACCGGTCGCCAATAGCAGCTTGTCGTAGTGGAGCGGCTTGCCTCCGTCGACCGTCACTTCGTGGTCCCGCGAGTTCACACCGTACGCTTTCGTGTTCGTGAGCAGTTCGATGTTGTTCTCGGCGTACCAGGAATCCGGGTGCACGAACACGGCGTCGAGCCCGTCCGACCCGTTCAGGTATCCTTTCGACAGCGGCGGCCGGATGTACGGTGCGTGCGGCTCTTTTCCGATGAGCTGGATGGTCCCGTCGAAGCCCTGCTTGCGCAGTTCTTCCGCGGCAGAAACCCCGGCGAGCCCTCCGCCGACGATGATGAAGTTCTTTTTGGTAGCCATGATGTTCTCCTTCGTGCGGATGCCGCGCTTACGCGGGCAGGTCCGCTCCCGCGAGCCTGAACTGGCGTCGCATCGCGTTTTCTTTCGCCAGCACTCCGGTGAATGCCGTCGTTGTGGTGGTTGCGCCGGCGGATTGCGCGCCGCGCATCGTCATGCACAGATGTTCGGCCTCGAGCACGACTCCCACGCCTCGGGGCGCAAGCTGCTCTATCAGGTAGGCCGATATCTGCTGGGTAAGTCGTTCCTGCACCTGCAAGTCGCGCGAGAACAGCTCGACGACCCTGGCGAGTTTGGAGAGCCCGACGAGCCGGTCGCCGGGAACGTATCCGACATGGGCTACGCCCCGGAATGGCAGCAAGTGGTGCTCGCACAGGGAATGGAACGGGATGTCCCGAACGAGCACGAGTTCTTTGTACCCTTCGTCGTTCGGGAAGGTCGTCATCGTGAAGTCGCGGGGGGTCAGCATTTCGAGGAGGCTCGCCGCGACGCGGCGCGGCGTGTCGGCCAGGTGCTCGCTCGTGACATCGCGGCCGAGCGCGCTCAGGAGGTCTGCGACGGCCAGCTCGGCGCGCATCCGCTGATCATCGATGTCGACGGCGTGTAGCGGCGCAACGAATCGTGCGCCGTCATCCGGGCCCTCGTGCAGTGTCGCCTGACTCATGCCTGCTCCTTAACGTCTGGCTCGCCTATACCCGACTCTACGTGCCCCAAAATTCTTTTGTCAAGTTTCACGTTTTTAGAGTTATGATGGTGGACATGAACGAGTCGACTACCGAACAGATCTCCGCAATCGCGGCAATCCGTGACCCGCAGCGGCGGGCGCTGTTCGATTTCATCAGTCGCGGCGGGGTGCCGATAAGTAGGGACGATGCGGCGGAAGCGCTGGGGATTCCGCGCAGCACGGCGGCATTTCACCTCGACAGGCTCGTCGATGAGGGCGTTTTGGAAACCGAATTCAAACGCCTGAGTGGAAAGACCGGTCCGGGTTCCGGTCGGCCCTCGAAGCTGTATCGGCGGGCGGGCGGCGAGATCAACGTCTCCATCCCGACCCGCCGGTACGAGCTCGCGGGAGACATGCTCGCGGCCGCGGTCGAGGAGTCCGATCGCACCGGGGAGCCCGTACGCGCGGTGCTCGCCACGATCTCCACCGAAACGGGGCGCAGGATCGGCGCATCGGCCGGCTCCCTGGATGCAGCGCTCGAGTCGTGCGGCTACGAACCCAAGGACGACGGTTCCGGCGGCATGGTGCTCGCGAATTGTCCTTTCCACCAACTCGCCACGAACCACACGGACGTGATCTGCCACGCGAACGTCGCCCTGCTCCAGGGCGTTGCCGAGGGGACATCCGAAACGGAGCGCACGGTCGAGTTCGTGGCACCCGCCGACGGGCACTGCTGCGTGCGGGTCCGCGCCGCCGGCTAAGTCACTGTCGCGACTGAAGCTGCTGCCGCCTCCGAGCCTCGTCGCGCCCCTGCCGGATCCGCATCTCGATGTCGATGAGAGGGCACGAGTAGTCGTAACGGTCGATGAGCCGGTGGCGAAGCAGGAACCCGGTGAGCCGCTCGACTATTCGCAGTTGCACTTTCGCCTGCACGGGGTCGGCCGGCAGCCACTCGGTTGTCACGAAAATCGACAGGATGAAGATCAGAGGGTCGGCATGCATGATCCGTGCGACCGCCCCGCCGGGATTGAACTCCCGTTCGATTGAGAGGATTGCGCGGTCGGAGTCGATGAGGACGCGTTCTGCTTCGCTCTCGCAACACAACCGAAGGCGCCGTTCGACATCCGCGATGCGGCGAAGGCCGAGCCCAGTCTTGCCCTCGAACTGTTCGACGAAGAAGTGGGCCAGGATTTCATCGATCGTGGGGCGGGTCGCTTTCATGTGTTTACGATTGCGCGAGCCACCGACATACGCGACCCTCGCGAAAGGCCGCAACGACGACGGAACCGACTCTTCACGGGGTAACGGTTCGGACGTGCAGCCAGTCGAGTCGACGCTCCACGACGGTCCCCTCTGGCAATCGGGATGCGAAGCCGATCAAGTCCTCGATGATCTCCTCAGGCTCGCACGCGGTGCAGCAGGAACACCAGCCCTGCGCCTCGAAGCTCGCGATCAGAGCCTTGGTGTAGGAGGCCACATCAAGGTCGGGAATGTCGCGCACGAGTGCCGTCGTCGTCGAGCCGTGCGAGTTCATTCCGGAGAACGAGCGACCACACCCGCAGACGCCGTACGGGTCGCGCTGACTTTCCTGGCACGGGTCGAGCATCCACACGAGTTCGCCTTCGACGCAATCGTCGAAGTCGGTGGATCGTGTTCCCTGCGTCGTGGCGGTGGCCACAAGTACCTTCATTGCTTCGTTCCTTCCTCGAGCGGTAGCGCCTGCGCGCACCGACAATGTGATCGATGCGAGAACGGTAGAAGTGGGCGCCGACACCAGCTACGACACTGTGGAAATGCCGCAAACGGACGCTCTGGGGAGGAGAAGCGTGGCCCGCTACGTTTGTGCCCGATCGCGTCGATCGGTCACATGACGGAGCTTCCCCATCCTCAAGTGGAGGTACGCGCCACTTCGGCGCCGCAGCGCCAGCAGGTCGCGGGCAGCGCGCCCTCGATCAATGCGCCGCACTCGTCGCACACGTGCTCGAGCCAGCAGACGGGATCGCCCGCCGGCGTGAACTCGTTGTCGCCCATTCCTCAAGTCTGCACCCAACGATCGTCGACCAACACTCAGACTTCTCCCAGCAAACGCGCAGATACTGGGCTGCATGAGCGACGGACCGAAGATTCTCATTGTCGATGACGAGCCCAACATCCGAGACCTGCTGACCACAAGCCTGCGCTTCGCGAAATTCGCGGTGCGCGCGGTGGGCAACGGAGCCCAGGCGATCTCCGCGGTACTCGAGGAGGAGCCGGACCTCATCATCCTCGACGTCATGCTGCCGGATATGAACGGATTCGGCGTCACGAAACGCCTCCGCGCCAGCGGTTACACCGCGCCCATCCTGTTCCTCACCGCCAAGGACGACACGGAGGACAAGATCACGGGCCTCACGGTCGGCGGCGACGATTACGTGACGAAGCCGTTCAGCCTCGATGAGATCGTGGCGCGCATCAAAGCCATACTGCGCCGCACGATGGCGGACGAAGAGGATGCCATCATCCGCGCCGGCGACCTCACCATGGATCAGGACACGCACGAGGTCACGATCGGCGACACGCAGGTCGAGCTCAGCCCCACAGAGTTCAAGCTTCTGCGCTACCTCATGCTGAACCCGAACCGTGTGCTCTCCAAAGCCCAGATTCTGGACCACGTGTGGGAGTACGACTTCAACGGGGATGCCGGCATTGTCGAGTCCTACGTTTCGTACCTCCGCCGCAAACTCGACCAGTACTCGGACGAGCCGATCATCCAGACGAAGCGCGGCTTCGGCTACATGCTCAAGGCGAACAAGGCCTGAGCCCAGCGCCCGCCCTCACGGGCGATTCGCGGCAATACCGGTTAGCCTGATCACCTGATGCACGATCAGCTATCCCAGTGGTGGGGCAGGATTTCTCTGCGCACCAAGACGACCGCGGTGACCGTCCTGCTGCTCACCGTCGGCCTGCTCGTCGCCGGAATCGGCACCATGACGGTGCTGCGCAACTATCTGGTGAGCGAAGTGGATCGTAAGATCTCGTCGACGACCTACGATTTGCGCGCCCTCGACCTCGACATCCAGAGCACGTGCGATCGCGCATCAGGGCCAAGCCAGTTCTTTGTCGCCATCCTCACGAGCGGCGGTGATCTGCTCTGCCGCAACCGGAGCGACGACCAGGCGCAACCCGTGGTCCGTGGCCTCGACGTCGAGATCGTGAGGGAGCAGCAGGGCATTCCCCTCACCCTGTGGAACGCGGACCGCACGGGCCAGTGGCGTGTCGTGTCCGCGCCGTACGAGGACGGCACGACCGGCGCCCTCGTGACTCTCGCCGTCGGCGTGAGCCTCGCCGAGATCAACGCGACGATCTCCCAGTACACGGCTGTGTTCCTCGGGTTCGGATTCTCCGTGGTCGTGCTCGGAGGGGCACTCACCCGGTTCCTCGTCACGGCGACGTTCACGCCGCTGCGCGAGGTCGAAGCGACCGCGGCGGCGATCGCTGATGGGGACTTCAGCCAGCGCCTGCCCGGCGCAACCCCCAACACCGAAGTTGGGCGCCTCAACCGCTCACTCAACACCATGCTCAACCGCATCGACCGGGCGTTCGCCGACCGCGCGAAGACGATCGAGCAAATGCGTCGATTCGTCGGAGACGCGAGTCACGAACTGCGAACACCGCTCGTCACGGTGCGCGGATACGCGGAGTTGTACCGGATGGGCGCCCTCCACACGCCCGAGGAAATCGGCCAGGCCATGGATCGCATCGAGAAGGAAGCGATCCGGATGGGCGGACTCGTCGAAGACCTTCTCGAGCTTGCTCGCCTCGATGAAGCGAAACCTCTGCGACCCGCCCCCGTGGATCTGGTCCCCCTCGCACGCGATGCGGCGCTGGATGCCATGGCCTCGGCCCCTGACCGCAAGGTTTCCGTGATTGTCGCCGAGCCCGACATCCCGCAACTGCAGGAACAGCCCCCGACATCTGGGCGGAAGTCCCGCGGGAAGGAGTCGGCGGCGCACGGCCGCGAAGTGGCGACGACGACCGGCCCGATCGCGTACGCGGGCGCCAGAATCGCGCGCTTGCGCTCACGCCGCGCCCGCGCGATGCCGCCCGCGACTTCAGCGGGTCAGCCGGACCAGCAGGAACTCGAGTTGCCGGCGATCGTGCTCGGCGAGGAGAACAAGATTCGGCAGGTGATAACCAACCTGATCGGCAACGCCATGCGGTTCACCCCCGCCGGCAGTCCGCTCGAGCTCATTGTGCACGTCGACCCGGTGCGCAGACTCGCGATGCTGGATGTCGTGGATCACGGCGAAGGTGTGCCCCCACAGATCCGCGACAAGATTTTCCAGCGATTCTGGCGGGCCGACTCCTCCCGCACCCGTTCGACGGGCGGGAGCGGCCTCGGGCTGGCAATCGTGTCCGGCATCATCGCGGCCCACAAGGGAACCGTGGAGGTGCTGGAAACGGAGGGCGGCGGGGCGACGTTCCGCGTGGCGCTTCCCCTCCTCCACACTGGCTCGGCATCAACCACCTCCGCCACCTGACCTCCGCAGCGGGCCGTAGTCGGGCGTGGTCATCTAACGTGCTCGCATCGGGGCCCGTTCCCGCGAACTCAGGAGGAGAAATGACCAGTTACCGTGTGGACAGCGACGCCGTTCTCGGCGCGCACAGCGCCATCCAGAACACGATGGCGAGGATCGAGTCCGAGGCCGCGAGCCTCAAGTCCCAGCTCGTGGATTTGCAGTCCTCCTGGACCGGACCTGCCGCCACGGCGTTCCAGTCGATCGTCGCAGACTGGACGGCGACTCAGCACCGCGTCGAGCAGAGCCTCGCCTCGATCGGGAGCGCCCTGGGCCAGGCGGCGCGCCACTACTCGGAGGTCGAACTCGCCAACGCCCGTATGTTCGCCGGTTGACAGGTTGCCGTGCTCGGCAGTCGGTGACGCAGGAAGGGCGGCCCCTTTCGGGACCGCCCTTCGTGCTAGCTGGCTGGACTTAGAAGTCCATTCCGCCTGACGGGTCACCCATCGGCGGTGCGGCCTTCTCCGGCTTGTCGGCGACGACGGCCTCGGTGGTGAGGAACAGTCCGGCAATCGACGCGGCGTTCTGCAGCGCGGAGCGGGTGACCTTCACCGGGTCGTTGATGCCTGCGGCAAGCATGTCGCCGTACTCGCCCGTCGCGGCGTTCAGGCCGTGACCGGTCGGAAGACCGCGAACCTTTTCTGCGACGACGCCGGGCTCGAGCCCTGCGTTGAGTGCGATCTGCTTGAGCGGCGAGTCGACGGCAACGCGGACGATGTTCGCGCCGGTCGCTTCGTCACCCGTGAGGCCCTTGAGCGCCTTGCTGTCGAACGCGGTCGCGCCAGCCTGGATGAGGGCGACGCCACCACCGGCGACGATGCCCTCTTCGACGGCAGCCTTCGCGTTCCGGACGGCATCCTCGATGCGGTGCTTGCGCTCCTTGAGCTCAACCTCGGTTGCGGCTCCGGCCTTGATGACGGCAACGCCGCCGGCGAGCTTCGCCAGGCGCTCCTGCAGCTTCTCGCGGTCGTAGTCGCTGTCCGTGTTGTCGATCTCGGCACGGATCTGCTTGACGCGGCCGGCAATCGCATCCGCCTCGCCCGCACCTTCGACGATCGTGGTCTCGTCCTTGGTGACGATGATCTTGCGAGCCTGGCCGAGCAGATCGAGGGTGGCGTTCTCGAGCTTGAGTCCGACCTCCTCGCTGATGACCTGACCGCCGGTGAGGATGGCGATGTCCTGCAGCTGGGCCTTGCGGCGGTCCCCGAATCCGGGCGCCTTGACGGCGACCGACTTGAAGATGCCGCGGATCTTGTTCACGACGAGGGTCGCGAGCGCTTCGCCGTCGACGTCCTCGGCAATGATGAGCAGCTGCTTGCCGCTCTGGATCACCTTGTCGACGATGGGCAGCAGGTCCTTGATGTTGGAGATCTTGGAGTTGACGATGAGGACGTACGCGTCCTCGAAGACTGTCTCCTGGCGCTCCGGGTCGGTCACGAAGTACGCGGAAAGGTAACCCTTGTCGAAGCGCATACCTTCGGTGAGCTCAAGCTCGGTTCCGAACGTGTTCGACTCCTCGACCGTGACGACGCCTTCCTTGCCCACCTTGTCGATGGCCTCGGCGATCAGGGCGCCGATCTCGGTGTCGCCCGCAGAGATGGACGCGGTTGCGGCGATCTCTTCCTTGGTTTCGATTTCCTTGGCGCCCGCGACGAGTGCGGCGATGACCTCGGCGACGGCTTTTTCGATGCCGCGCTTCAGGCTGATCGGGTCGGCGCCGGCTGCGACGTTGCGCAGGCCTTCGCGGATGAGCGCCTGGGCGAGAACGACCGAGGTGGTGGTTCCGTCGCCGGCGACGTCATCCGTCTTCTTGGCGACCTCTTTGACGAGCTCCGCGCCGATCTTCTCGAATGGGTCGTCGAGCTCGATCTCCTTGGCGATCGATACGCCGTCGTTTGTGATGGTGGGGGCGCCCCACTTCTTCTCCAGTACGACGTTGCGGCCGCGCGGGCCCAGCGTCACCTTGACAGCATCAGCCAGGATGTTGAGGCCGCGCTCGAGGCCGCGACGGGCCTCTTCGTTGAAAGCAATGATCTTTGCCATGTGTGTTTCTCGTCCCTCCCGGACGTCGTAAAAAGTGCATCACGTTTGGCACTCACACTAAGAGAGTGCTAAATGATTCTGGCACTCCATGGCAGAGAGTGCAAGCGGGCTCAGGGTGCCGCGGGCGGGACGAACGACACGGAACCGTTCGGCGGGATGAGCTCGAACCAGGTATTGCCGGCCGCAAGTCGAATTGTGACCCCGTTTTCGTCCACGAGGCGGATGGGGTCGGTCGCGGATGCTTTCGACCACGTTCCGTGGACGGTGCCCCCGCCGCTGGAGATCCACGCCTCCCCCGATCCGGACAGCACGGTCTTCGGTACGCCGCCGTCGTTCACGACGCTGACCCGGATGGCGACGATGTTCGATGCCGTCAACTGGTTGCCGTTGCTGTCGAGATCAGCTTTGCCCTGCTGCACCCTCAGCCACCGTTCGGAGGCCGAATCCCAGGTCCACGTTCCGTAGTAGGAGGACGAGAACCGGTATTCGACGACCGCGGTGGGAGTGCCGTCTTTGGCGGCGGTGGAGCCGGCAGCGTGCAGCGAGTAGGCGAACTGTTGTTGGGGTGGCGCGATGTCGGCGTGCTGGGCGAGCACGTCCGTGGCGCGCACGAGCACGTCGTGGGGCGAACGCTTCGTGTTCGTGCGGAAGAACGTTTTCGCTGTATCCGGTTGGCCATGAATCGCGTTGTACACCGGGGTCTGCCGCATGAGATTCACGAATCGCTGTTGGCCGCCCGAGTAGCAGATGATTCCGCCGAACGGCGACACGATATCCGGATCCATCGGGCGGATGGAGCGCACGGGTCCGAGCAGTTCGGGAATGGTGGACTGCCAGACGGCCACGTAGCGCGTGATCCCGCCTTCGACGAGCTCTTCGAAGACGAAGTCGGTGAGTTCGAGTCCGACCTGCGGCCACGCGTCCCAGTGGTTGTCGATTTTCGCGGCGATCGATGAATGGTTGAGTGATCCCGCGGGCACGGTGGTGCCCCGAAGCGGGGCGAGTTCGGTCGGCTCCGGCGTCTCGTAGGTCGAGACGTATGGCGGCGAAGCGGATCCGGTCGGGGTCGGGGTGCGTTCCGGTGCGCATCCGGCAACCGATGCGAGCGCGAGCGCGCCCAACGCCAAAGCGATAGCAGCTCTTGTCCCCGTGGCTCCCCGAATGCGTCTCACCGGCACAGGTTATCGCGGCAAGGCTGGCCGGACGCCGCATGGCGCGGCGAATCTGAAACCTACGGGGTTGGTTGCGGGCTCGACTGTTGCGCGGGCAGATAGTCCTCACCGATGACGATCGTGATCGGGGATCCGGGGAAGTCGGTGGACAGCCGCACTTGTCCGACGCCGAGGCTCGCGACGATGCCCCGCGCGGCACCTTCCAGGGTGGGATCGGCGTAGTACACGACTGTTTCTTCGATGTCGCTGGCTGACGCGTTCGCGCGGCTGCCGATGCCCTGCTGCGCGCCTTCCCAGCCTTGCGCGACAAGTGCATCGCCGACCTGGTTCGACAGGCCGATGATGGCGGTCCCGTTGAGTACCGTCAGGGGGATGGTCGGGTCAAGGGTCGGGTTGGCTGTGGGGATCTGGGTAGGTGTCGGCGTGGGGGTTTCGCTGGCGCGGAAGAAGGGAAGGTCGAAGTTGATGTTGCTGTTGATCGCGGCGAGCCCGAACAGCCCGGCGGTGGTGAGGAGGACGGTGGCTACGACGGCCCACGCGAATCCGATCCATCCGCGCCCCTTCTTTCGGGGGGCGCGGTGCGCGCCGACGCGCAGCAGTTCGGACGGCACGTCGTCAAAACGGTCCTGCGGAAAATTTGCCATCGTTCTCTCGGTTTGGTGGTCAGCTGTGGTTGCGGGGGTTTTCGCTGCGGCCCCGTGCCAGAGTTCGCGCGGCCGTGCGGGTTTCCCGCATCCGCTGCAACCGCTTCACGAGCATGGGATCGTACGCGAGGGCGGCTGGGGAGTCCATGAGCACGTTCAGCACTTGATAGTACCGGGCCGCGGACAGTCCGAACTCCGCATGGACGGCTTCTTCTTTCGCTCCACCATGGCGAGTCCAATCCCGTTCGAAGTCGAGGATGCTGCGGTCCCGCAGCGATAGCGCCGTTTCAGCGACTCCTGCGGAGTCGTCGGGCGCCAGCCCCTCGTTGGATGCCACGTGTGCTCCACTTTCGCTCGTGTGTGCACATCATAAAACGCGTGACCCTCAGGATTCCTGAGGCGGCCCGGCGGGGTGCGCGAACCAGTTCACGTATTGGCCGTGGGGGCCGACGTCGGCGAGCGGGACTCCGTCGAGCGACAGCGTGAATTGTCCTGCGACGGGGCCAGGGTGCAGCGCGTCGACGGCGGGTCGAACGCCGATGCCGTCGAGGGATACCCCGTGTGCTCCAAGGTCGCGGATGGTGGCGATGAGTTGCATCCGCTCCTGGTAAGGCAGGTAGACGAGCATGGCGCTCGTGATGACGACGAGCGTCGCATCGCGCGGGGCGGTCGCGGCGACGGTTGCGAGTTTGTCGATGGCGTTTCCGCGGATGAGTCGGGGCGGGTAGTCGCGCACGATGCCGATCGCGGCCCGGATGCGTTCGAGGCGTTCGTGCTGTTCCGGCCAGACGAGAGTTTCGAGCCACCGCACGTCGTTTTCGTCGTTTACGTCGAGCGGGCGAAGGTCGATGCCGGCGCGCCACACGATGTCGGGCATGGTCGCGGGCACCGGTACGCGGCCCAGTGTTTCGGTTTCGATCCGCACGGCCGATGGCCCCGTGTCCGGGTGGAGCCATTCTCCTCCGCCGTATCGGTAGCTGTACTTGTCGGGGTAGAGGCAGAGGCCGGCGCTCGCGCCGAGTTCGAGGATGGCCATGGGCCCGTCGGTGTGTTCTGCGATGAGGCCGAGTGCTGGGAGGATCGCTGCGCAACGGCGGGGTTCGTTGGTTTGCGTCATCCGTTGTTGCGCTTCGTCGGCGACGGCGGGCCAGTTCCCCAACAGCCACGTGCGGAATGTCGCGTAAGCGTCGAGGGGGGCACCGAGCAATCGCGCCGCGGCGAACACGAGGTTCGGTTGGCGCTTCTGGAGCGGCAGGCTGTCGATGGCCGCGAGAACTTCGGTGTCGCCCGCGATTCCGAGGGCCCAGTCTTCGAAGATCGGTGATTGCCCGCGCGCATCGGTTTCGCCGAATGTTCGGTACCAGTCTGCGGTGCTGCGTTCCGCCATTTCAGCATCTTGGCATCCCGCACGGGAACAAGTCGACTGCAAGCGCGGTTGAATAGAGGTGTAGGGGACCGACGGGTTCCCGGAGAGATACCACCATGAACTACAAGGTCACGAAATCCGACGAAGAGTGGCGCCAGACGCTGAGCCCAGAGGAGTTCGCTGTGCTGCGTCAGGCTGGGACGGAGCGGCCCTGGACTGGGGAGCTGCTCGACGAGAAACGTGAAGGCGTTTACCGCTGCAAGGCGTGCAGTGCCGAGTTGTTCCGCAGCGACGCGAAGTTCGACTCACACTGCGGTTGGCCGAGCTTCTACATCCCTTCCGAGAAGGATGCCGTCGTGCTCCTCAAGGACACCACGCTGGGCATGGAGCGCGTGGAGGTGCGGTGCGCGAATTGCGGCTCCCATCTGGGGCATGTGTTCGACGATGCGCCGCAGACTCCAACCGGTGACCGGTTCTGCATGAATTCGGTGTCGCTCAGCTTCGAGCCGAAGGACAACTGAGGCTCGGCGCCTCGTTGCTCCCGTTACTATTGGGGAGGTTATTCGCCTCCTTAGCTCAGTTGGCCAGAGCACCGCTCTTGTAAAGCGGGGGTCGTCGGTTCGAATCCGACAGGGGGCTCCTCAACTTGACTCACGCCCCTGCCAATTTCGCACGGTCAAAGTTTCTGACTTCCGAGAAGTCATCACCGGGACACTACTATGAGCCGTAGATTCCATGTGGAGGTATTTTGCAGGTTGATGACTCGGAAACCCGTAAGTATGCATTCCGAACTAAGCTGACGGTTGAGCTGGACGATGAGGCAGTTGTTCGAGAGCTAGTCCTTGACGGGCGATCATTCGCGATCAACGAGTCGCAGCACTTTAATCTGAAAAGACGGATCGCCAGCGCGCTGAGTGTAGATGCCAACACAAGCATATTTGTTGTGGGGTCCGCGAAGCTCGGCTTCAGCATTGCCCCGAGCAAGCGTTACATCGCTTTCGGAGACCATTCAGATATTGATGTTGCAGTAGTGGACCACACCCTCTATGAAAGGGTTTGGCACGAAGCGCACGAATACATGGAATCTGGAGCAGACTGGCCCAAGAAGGCGGGATTTGAAAAGTATCTCGCCTGGGGTTGGATTAGACCCGACATGCTCCCAAGCGCACCCACGTTTAGCTTTTCAAACCAATGGTGGGAGGTATTTCGATGCCTTCAATCTGATCGGATCGCTGGCCCATACAAAGTATCTGGTGCCATTTATCATGACATTTCATTTCTTATTGCCTATCAAAAGCGCGCGATAGCGCTCTGTAGAACTGAGGGAACGCTGTGAGAACTTCCGCAACAAATAAGCGACTCCGCACACTACTCACTGGTATTCGGGATGAAGTACTAATCCCGAATCCCCACTTCCAACGGCGCCTTGTTTGGTCGAACGATCACAAGATCGCCTTCATCGAAACGGTTCTTGCTGGGTTGCCATTCCCCGAAATTTTCATTTCTGCTGGTTCGGTTGATCGCAACTCAGGCGACGGAACCGAGCTAATTGTGGACGGCCAACAGCGGATCACTACGCTATATCAATACTTCACTGGCTCGCGCGATCTAAAACTAGGTGGAAAGGTCGTCGAGTACGCAAACCTAAGCCCTGAGGATAAGCTCGAATTTCTTGAATATGAGGTTGTAGTTCGAGATCTCGGGCCACTTGGCGAGGACGAGACACGTGAGATATTTCAGAAGATCAACTCTACCAACTACGCTTTGAACGCGATGGAGGTCAACAATTCTAGGTTCGACGGGATGTTGAAGAAGTATGCAGAAGAGTTGGCTCAATCAGAGTTATTCGAAAGCAACCGCGTCTTTACCTCTTTAGATGTGCGAAGGATGAACGATGTCCGATTCGTTCTCACCGTGATCATTTCAATCTTGAGCGGATACTTCAATCGTGACGAAGAACTCGAACCCTATCTTGAACGATTCAACGACGAATTTCCCGATTTAAACAATGTTCGTGGCCGTATCGACCGCGTAATGGAGTTTCTCAAGGAATGTGGGTTCGAATCTCGTTCACGGATATGGCAGAAGGCCGACCTCTTGAACGCATTCGTAGAAATCGACCGGGTGCTCAACGTAGACGGCATTCAAATTAATCCGGGTAAATTTCGGGCGGCAATGAATTCGTTATTCACTGACGTTGAAGCGGTAACTCGTGACGAAAATGCACCATCAGACGCGTCGGAGTATTACCGTCGGGTCAAATCTGGCATCAACGATCGAATCAGCCGAATCAACCGTGGATTAGTCGTCCGACAGCGCATCGACTCAGCAAATGCCACATAGACGTTAATTGACGGATTGTTCGGTAGCTGGCGCCCACGACTTGAGGCCTGTTGAGGCTGAAGTACCCCGGCTCCACCTAACCAGCAGTGATTGGGCACGACAGCTCAAGGAGCAGGGAATTTGGAGAAGATTTTGACGCCAGCCGGACAATTCTGAATGAACGTGCTCAGGGCGAGGAAGTTGTTTGCCTACACACTGTGGCTTCGGGGGCAAATGAGCGATCTCCTGATCTTCCGAAATTACCCCGAACTGATTGAACCCCTCCACGCTATGCCAGCACAGGTGCCCGATGAGTTTCGTTTTCCAAGGTAGGGCGATCAACGCAATTGAATTTGGCCGGATGGCGCTATCCAAGCTTGCCAGCGCACAGAGGTATTCCGGGGCTCTGTCGCCTAACCTGAAGCCCGTGTGCACCCGAGCAGCCACTCTCCGTGGCATCTGGAACCCGGAAGCTTATCCCTCCCACTTCATTACTGGCTCCGCCCCCGTCGCTTTGATGATCGCGTGCGCGGGATACACACCCTTGCGCAGTGAAACCAAGGCATAAACTATTGAGTCAGGGCCGATAAGTACGCCGGGATTGAGCACCGTGTTGCAGCCAACCGAGGTTCCGTCGCCGACGATCGCGCCGAATTTTCGACGTCCTGTGTCAGTCACGCTCCCAGCGAAAGGGATGCTGATGGCTACGTTGCCAAGGATTTGGAGGTTGCTGAGAATGACCCCGGCACCGAGGTTCACCTGGTACCCGAGCACAGAGTCGCCCACGTAGGAAAGATGGGGGACGGCCGCTCCCGGGAAGAGAATGCTGTTCTTCACCTCACTACCGTGCCCGACCGTTGAGTCCCGTAGCAGGACTACATTGTCACGGATGTAGCAACCATGCCGAATTTCAACGCCTTGACCGATGTATGCAGGGCCAACGATATGCGCTGCAGGTTCGATCCGTGCCTCGGGATGGATGAAAACTGGAGCGCCGGTGGGCCCGCTGGAGCGAGGGAGATTGTCACGCTCGCCAAGGGCCAAGACGATCGCTTCGAGGCTGTCGAGACAATTCCAGGCGAAGTCGTCCGCATCGAAGTACTCTGATAAATCGTCATCTAGCGAAACGTAATCTCTCAGCCTCAAACCAGCGGAAATGGTCATGTACACGCGTCCTTCCATCCCTGCAACCCCAACGTCGCGCATTTCGTTGCCAGCTCTTCAATTGAACCGGCCGCACTCTGCGTCGGCGCACTAGATAGCAGTGTGTCAATGAGAGCCGCCGTAAACCCATTCTTTGCCGAGATTGGAGCTGTGTGAGTGACGGTGGACGCGTCAGAGACCGCGGCGCAAATGGTGCCGTTCGCAATGGAGATCACGGAAAGCCCATCAGGGAGGTCTGTACCGCGGATGAACACAAGCGGCGCGAGTTTCGACGCGACCGATGGAATCCGGGACTTGAGCTCTTCCAAATTTCGAGGGTACCGGTCGCCAGCAACGATCCCGTATACGCGTAGGAAATCCTTGTAGCCGCTGACGTGCACATCGATTAGGCCGGCCTGAAGCTCTTCCCGTAAGTTGCTCAATTGATTGCGATCAGTACTACTGCTATCAATGCTGCCGGGATCTGCGATTACCAGTGCGTTCTGCGCGTGTAGCTGTTTCAGTTCGGCGCGCAATCCGACTTGGAGTTGCGTTTTGAAGTAACCAGAGATTAACACGATTCCGCCGCCGCGCACTGCGCTTCTCACCCGATCTGCTACCTGCGACCACCTGAGGCTCGCCACGGCACCACGGTGCGTGAAGACCGATGTCTGCGCATGATCACGCTGCACGAGGTGCACCGAGATTGCGCTTTGACTGTCGCCGACGAATTCGTCGAGATCATTCTCGACCCACTCCTCGTCGGCGATCATCGTGCAAAGGGAGTTTGAAAGGATATCCGCCGCTGACCCAAAGCCCGAGAATAGGAATGATTGGCGATTAAAGTTCTGGTAAAGATAGCGACCGACAAAATAGGCCGCACCACCTGGGCCGATCAACAAGGGATCGATATCCGTCCACTCGTGGTGCTCGAGCTGCTTAGTTTCCACCGGGTACAGAACAATGTCCAAGTATACGGCTCCAACGAGGGTGATTGGAGGTTTGACGAGTGAACGCAAGTGAACGATACGCTCGACCGTCGCATCATACTTACGAGCGACGCTGATGTCGGGAATCGCCGTTGTTGAGATATCCTTCACGCGTCTCGACCTGTGCCAGAGACGCTGCAGCCGTCGCAATGAGATAGCAAATGCCGTGATAATTCCCGCCGCGATCACGGTCGAGATCACAGGGAAGACGAGCGTATCGATCGGGTCCGCAGCGAAGCGGGCGAGAATGAGCAATTGCACTGCGCGCTACTCAGGTCTCGGACCGCGCGCCCAGTACGGAGGCACGGGTTTGTGAGCCGGGTCGAGGTTAAGCGCGTTGTCCTCGTAGAGAGCGATATAGTCGATCGGCTCACTGCCTTCCGCGGTCACTAGGTGTCCGCGCAACAATTGATGAGGGATAAGGTGTGCGCTGTCATGGAGGGTCACTTGTGAGGGCTCAATCACGTTTTCTACCTGTCCCATCAGCAGGCCAGCGACAATTGGCGTACCACCGAAATTGTAGAAGACTCCGCCAGCCCGCTCAGGACCGAGGATTCTCAATGCTGTCTCGAGCCGCTTCGACTTCGACGCTACGGCAGACGCGCTGTTCACCTCGCGCGTCCACGAAGGCTCAACCAACTCGAATTCCGGAATCCCCCATGGCTCGGCAGACACGAACACGTCACCAATCGCACCATGATAGCGTCCGGCATCGTAGTCGTATCTGCCTTGATTGACCCAACTAATTGTCCATCCACTGGCCACTGTGATGGCACCCGCCAAGTGATGCGCTCGAAGCGAGCCATCGCGCCGCTTCCTTACCTGATCGATTAGGACGACCGAGCTGAAGTCTGACAGTGTCACTTTAGCGTTGGTGGAACCGTCGAGAACATCAAGCCGGGTCAGCAGATCGCCTGCGTTCACTTCTTGAGTCGACACACCGGCCTCCTCCCCGACTTCGATAAGCTCGTGCCTACCAACGACGGCATCAAGTTGTGCGTGGAGCACCTTCAGCGTCACCTTCCGTGCCATGGCGTCAAGCCTGATCGGTCGATCGCCCGAGTGGCCTTCGCTGAAAACGAGAAGGCCACGGCCTTCATCCGCTGTCGCAGCGCCCGCCTCCTCAGCTTGCGCATGAACGACGGTCTTGACGGCTTCAAAGGACGCCATCACCGCCGTGCGCCGGGCCTTGTCGCCAAGCAGGGATAGTGTCTGGCTGATCGGTTCGGGTTCGCTCATGCCAAAGCTCCAAAAGGTCGGTGCGTGTTTTGTAAAAGGTTACAGGGTGCGACGAAATAAACTCAGCTACGTAGCACACCCACTAGGTGTCGGAGATAAGAATTGAACACGCCGAGTGCAAGTGAGAATACATATTCGGGCCGCGTTCGAAAGGCAGCGCCGAACTAGGCATCTTGGAGGGGCAGACTCGCTCGACGATGGATGCGAGTCAAGCGTGCTCACGACGGTTAAAGGGACTTCCCGCGAGGGGCCGGAGCTGTGCGTAGTTCACCGTCAGTATTTGACCGCGCCTAGCATGTACCCATGCGCACCCCTGCAGCCACGCTCCGCGGCATCCGGCACCCCGAGGCGTACCACGGCGACGGCGTGCGGAGCGGGTTCTTCGAAGGCTGGTACAACAAGCTCGTGTCGGCGGATCGCTCGCAGCGGTGGGCGGTCATCCCCGGCATTTTCCGCGGGCTTGCGACCGGTGACGACGGAACTCACGAAGACACCCCGCGCGACGAAGCCTTCGTGCAGGTGCTCGACGGGCTCACCGGGCGCTCCTGGTACCACCGGTTCCCGGTCGCGGAGTTCCGGGCATCCGACCGCCGCTTCGAAGTTCAGGTGGGCGGCAACCACTTCTCGGCCGAGGGCATCACGCTCGACCTGCCGCAACTGAAAGGCCGCATCGACTACGCGACACCGATGGTTCCGTGGCCGGTCACCGCGCGCGAGCCGGGCATCATGGGCTGGTACGGGCTCGTACCGTTCATGGAGTGTTTCCACGGCATCGTCTCGTTCGGCCACGAGCTGCGCGGCACGATCGAGGTCGAAGGGGTCGCAACATCCTTCGATAATGGCCGCGGCTACATCGAAAAGGACTGGGGCAAAGCGTTCCCCGCCGGCTACGTCTGGATGGCCAGCAACCACATCGACACCACCACGGGCGACGGTGCCGATGCCTCGCTCATCGCGTCCGTCGCCATCATCCCCTGGCTGCGCGGGTCCTTCCGCGGATCCATCATCGGATTCCGGCACGGCGACCGCCTGCACAAGTGGACCACCTACAACCGCTCCATCGAAACGACGCTGAGCATCGACGACAGCCACGTGCGGTGGTCGGTGAGCGGCCCGGACGGCGTGCTCGACCTCACCGCAGAACGCGTGCGCGGCGGCCTCCTGCACGCGCCCTTACGCACCGCCATGCACCAGCGCGTCGAAGAGACCCTGGATGCCCGCATCGAGTTCCGGCACACCGACCACGACGGCAACATCCTCATTGAGGGCGTCGGCGAGTGCGCGGGGCTCGAAGTATTCGGCGAGACCGACCGACTGCTCGCGCTCTGATCACCAGGCAGACACTTCTATCCCCAGCCACTCGGCCAGTCCGTCGATTTCCGCCCGCACCATCTCGTCTTCCTCCGCATCGAACGGCAGAAACTCGTGCACGGCATTTACGGTGAGCTTGTCGCCGGCCACGGCGTCGAGCATCCCGACGAACCGGTCCCCCATGAGGATCGGGTACGCGAAGAAACCATACTTGCGCTGCGACTTCGGCTTGAACTGCTCCAGCACGTACTCGAACTCGAAAATCTCCTTCAAGCGCGGACGGTCAAAGAGCATTCCGTCATAAGGGTTCAGAAACGCCACCCGGCCGCCGGGGTCATCGTTCAGCGCAGTCAGTGCCTCAGGGTCGACGCGGAACTTCCATGCGCTCCCCTCGACCACCGCCGGCTCCCCGACCTCGCCAATGGGCGTCCACGGCGACTTCTGCTTCGCGATGCCGGCGGCCTGCAGACGGCGCTCCTGCAGCATCCGCTCCGCATCCTCGAGCGAGTATTCGGGCAAATTTTGCGGGTACACTCGCTCGGCCAGATCCCAGCGCCGATGCCGACCCGCACGCCCGGCAATCGCCACCTCGCCCTGCCGCATGAGGAAGTCGAGCATGTGCACCACCTGGCCGGTTCCGTACCAGCCGGACTCGGTTCCGCGAGTGACGGTTGCGGTGTCGGGGATGTCGGATGCGAGCAGCGGACCCTCCGCGCGCAGCCGGGCGATCACGTCCGCGCGAAAAGTGTCGTTCGCCTCGAGCCATTCGCGCCAGCTCGCCCGCTGCGGCCATCGCCGCATCCCCGGGAGCATGAACGGCAGCAGGCTGATCGGCCGAAACGCACCATCGAACTCGAACAGCAGCCGATCCATTTCGACGGCTTTCGAGAGTTGAATCGGGTCGTAGCCAGGCCCAATCCGCGACCACAGGATGCTGTGCTCAGCCGGCGCAATCGTCGCGGTCGGGTCGATCTTGATCGCGCCGAGCGTCTCGGCGACTTCCACGACATCGCCCGGACGATTGGCATCCAATAGTTGCGCCTGCACCGCGATGCGGCGGGCCTCGTCACGAGTGAGCTTGTGGATCACGGAGTCAAAGTACCAGCGGTGGCACCCGGTTAGGCCCGCGGGCTGAACACAACGACCGCTGTCTCCGTCGAGCGCAGCTTCGCGAAGCCATCGAGGCCGTCATCAAACTCCCGCCACCTCGCCCACAGGCGCTCACGTTCAGCACCTTCCGCGGTAGCCGCTCTCACTGCCCGTTTACCGTCCGCCAGAACGACGGTCGCCTCCGGATTCGCGAGCAGGTTGAGCCACCAGGCCGGTTCGCCCTCACCCCAGCCATTCATGGCCATGGTGACGAGATTCGGCCCGTCTTCGTAGTAACCGAGGATGACGCTGCGCTTCTTGCCAGTGCGACGACCGACCGTGGTGACCCGCATCGCACCCCACTTGTCGGGCTTCGCCAGCCACAACCCGCGTCGACCACCCGTGACCTTGTAGATGCCGCGGTGCACCTTCCACGCGACGCGAACAAACCACCTCGGCGGGAGCTTCGGTGACTTTTCAGACTTGCCCATGCGCACTCCTTCGTCGGCTTCGTCGCCAGCGCATTCGTACGTCGATTGCGAAAGTGATGCGGGTTGGTGCGCTCAGCGTGGGTAAGAGGTTACAACACGCGCAGTTTCGGCGGGACGGAGCGTCTGTTCGCGCTCTGATCCCGCCGAAACTCCCTGCTTACTGCTGCTCGGGGAGCGCAATCACGCCCTCGACGAGGCTGACGACCGCATTCCACCAACCCTCTGGCATCTGCATCGCGTAGCCGGGAACGAGCCAGGCGTTGCCGTCCGCGTCCCACAGGAGCAGCAACGTCGCCGTCGCATTGTCGACCGTGACGTCGACGACCTCCGGGGTGGGCTCGACATCGATGGGAGGCAGCGTCTCCTCGGGCGACGGAGTCGACGGGTCAGTGGACTCGACGGGTGGCTCGTCGGTGGGCTCGCCGGTGGGGACACCGGGCTCTTCCACTGCGACGGGGCCATCGTCTTCCACAGCGCCCTTCGCGAACATCATCGCACCGCCCTGAAACTCCGGACCCGGCGCTCCGAACCAGCGGTAGTCGGCCATGCGCTGCACCGCATCCGTCGGCGAAACGGTGCCGAACGTTCCGCGCGCTTCCGGGTGCACAGAGTAGCCGTAGGCGTAAGCCAGGCCACCCGTGTTCGTCCAGTACGCGTTCCAGCCGAGAGCCGTCCTGATGCCGTCGACGGTGAGGTACGCACTCGCGCTCGTCCCGTCCGCGCTGGAGGTGATCTCGATGTCTGCGGCGCTCACGTCGTAGCCTGTGGATGCGAACAGCGCCTTCGCGAGCGACCGCGCCTTCTCGCCCGTTGGGGCCTGGTTCGCCGGAGCCTCGGCAGGCAGAATGCAGTCGTAAGTCTCAGCGTCTGCCTCCGTCACCGACGGGTCGCACACGTAAACCGACGACACGGTCGGGTCATTGAACCACCAGTCACCGGTGCCGTACGCGCTGAGCGTCAGGTTCACGCCCGAGCCGTCCTGCGGGCCAACCACCCACGTCGGATAGGTGGCGTCGGAAAACTCGGCCTTCGTCACGTCCCCATCGACACCGAACACGCTCGCGAGTTCCGCGGCGCGCTCCCTGGGGTCTGCGGTGTCCCGCACGAGCTGATACACCGATCCGGAACCGCCGGCTGTGGACAGGGAGGGGCCCGCCGAGTAGCGGTACTCCACCCACATCATCATCTTCGCGTCACCCGTCATCGCGTCGCTCGCGCCGAGCGCCGCCGCCTGGTCCGAGGTTGCGGCAGTGAACAGCGGACCGCGCGACATGCCCGGTCCCAGCACGAGGGCGCCCACCGTGACGGCGGCGACGAGGAGGCCAGCGGATCCTGCGATGCGCAGAGTCCTGGCCGGGTTGGCGAGATGGGGGGTGGGGTGATCACCCGCGCCGCTCACGAGATCGGCGGAGAGGTGCGGGGCAGCGCCGCGATCGAGGCTGCTGCGGAGTCGTTGACCGAGGTCGTCGTTGAGGTTGCTCATACCGGGGAAATGTCCCGAGCGCGGGATTCTTTCACCCTGGGCGAAAGAATCATCCTTCGGCGAGGAACTGGGCGAGTTTGGCGCGCGCCCGGTGTACCCGGATCGTGGCCGCGTTCACGCTCACGCCGAGGGCCACCGACAGTTCAGCCGGCGCGAGATCCTCCACAAGCGCAAGAGCGAGCACTTCGCGTTCGGATGCGCGCAACCGCTTCCACGCGGCAGCGAGCGCCGCGTCGGCCGTCACGATGTCTTCCGCGGACGGGGCCGAGTCGGCAGGTCTCAACAGAGCGAGGAGGGCCGCGCCCGATCCTTGCTTTCGGCGATGATTGGCGACGACGTTCGCCGCGATCCGGTACAGCCACGGCAACTCTTCGCCCTCGGCAACGGAATCCCGCTTGCCCCACGCGATAGCGAACACATCGGCCGCCAGATCCTCGACGTGCTGCCGATCCACGCGTCGAAAAAGGAATCCGCTCACGGCGGGCAGGTATTGAATATAGGCGCGCTCAAATGACGCGTCGGAAGACCCCATGAGGTCAGTGTGAGGTCCATCCCCGCCACATCACAACCCAACGTTGTCGGCGAGTTGTTCGTCACGGTGTGGCATTGTGGTCACACGAAAACCGGTCACACGCGCTGGCCGCCGGTTCGCGAGAGAGGGCAGGCGAAACATGGCGAGCTTCGCCGACAAACCGATCCTCGACCTGAGTGTCGAGGAGTGGACCGCCTACCTCGAGGGTTCACCTTCCGACGACGGCGTGCGGCTGAAGCTGCGCAAGAAACTGTCGAAAGCACCGGGCATGACGTGGTCCGAGGCGCTCGATGTCGCCCTCTGCTTCGGCTGGATCGACGGCCAAAGCATGCGACTTGACGAGGATTACACGCTCCAGGCGTTCACGCCGCGGCGCAAGAACAGCCCGTGGTCGAAGATCAATCGCGAACATGTCGCCCGACTCAGCGAAGCCGGCCTCATGCGCCCTGGCGGCCTCGCCGAAGTAGAGCGAGCGAAATCCGATGGCCGCTGGGATGCGGCGTATCGCCTGAAGGATGCGGTGCCGCCTTCGGAACTTCAGGCTGCGTTGGATGCGAATCCGGACGCCGCAGCGTTCCTTGAAAGCCTCACCAAGGTGGAACGGTTCCGCATCTACTTTCGGCTGTCCAACATCAAGACCCCGTCAGTGCGCGCCGCGCGCATTCAGGATGTCGTGCAGAAAGGTGCCCGCGGCGAGCACCACTACTCGTAGTCGCTGGCTCCCGCTAGGGCGAAGGCGACGGGCTCGGCGACGGTACGGCCTCTTCCGAGAAGTTCGCCCCCAGCACCTTCGCGAGGAACGCGGTGAACTCCTTCGGATCGAATGCGCCCGTCGTCTGGTCGAACGTGTACATATACAACTGACCGTTCACGAAAACCGTCGGCGTCCCGTGCTGCGGCGGCTGCGATGCCACGTTCGGGAACGGGTTGTTATTGAACCGTGCGGTCGCCGCGGCAACCCAGTTCTTGAACGTCTGGTCCCTGATGCAACTTGATACGTCCGTGAACTTGGACACGCCGGCTTCCTTCGCGAGGGCAATCAGGGTGTCATCGTCCAGGCCCGGAGTGTTCTCCTCAGGCTGGTGCTTGAACAGCAGCGCGCTGTAGTCGAAGAAGTTGTCGGGCGAAAGATCCGCAACGCACGCCGCCGAGTTCGCCGCCCTCGTCGAATACTTGGTCCCCATCGACGCGCGGTCGAGGATCGCTACCGGGTGGATCTCGACGGTCGCCGCGCCATCGCGAACCAGCTTCTTGATCTGCTCCGCGTTCGCCTCCTCGAAATTGCCGCAAATCGGACACAGATAGTCGGCGTAAATGCGGATGTCGAGAACGGACGAAGGCTGGTTCGACGGGAACGGAACGGGCTCAGCGCTCGGTTGCAACGCCGAGGTCTTCACGGCGTGGAAACCTTCGCCGATCTTGATGCCGTCGCTGAGCATATTGTGCGGACCGGGTGCTGGGGGCCGGATCGTGCTCGTGATGACGAGCGCGACCGCCCCGATAATGGCGAGAACGACGACGATGAGGCTGCCCTGCAGGATCAACTTGTTCCTGCGGTCCTTCTTCTTCTGCTCCTCGCGCAACTGCCGAGCCTTTTCGCGTGCGGCATCGCGCCGCTCGTGCTTGCTCGACCGCGAACCTCCGGAATCGATACTCACAAAAAACCTCACTCAATCGTTCACGAGAGTTCGTGCCCTGACGGCCGATCTGAAAATGCTAGACGACCGAAACTGAGAACTCTCGGCGTGATCCCTGTACAGCCTAGCCACCGTATGGTACTCGCGACTCGCGTGAACCCCCGAACGAGTGCCATACTGGCGGAACGCGTCTGCCTTTCCGGACGGCGCGCCATCCATTCACTACGGATCGTCCGGCACGTACCTGCCGGTGAAGGAGCAGTTCAACCATGGCATCAGTCACCTTTGACAAGGCAAGCCGCATCTATCCGGGGCAGGCTCGCCCTGCCGTCGACAAACTGGATCTCGAAGTCGCCGATGGCGAGTTCCTCGTCCTCGTCGGCCCGTCCGGCTGCGGAAAGTCGACATCCCTGCGCATGCTCGCCGGGCTCGAGGAAGTCAATGAGGGCCGAATCCTCATCGGCGACCGCGACGTCACCGATGTTCCGCCGAAAGACCGCGACATCGCCATGGTGTTCCAGAACTACGCGCTGTACCCGCACATGACCGTTGCCGAGAACATGGGCTTCGCCCTCAAGATCGCCGGCGTCAATAAGGAGGAACGCGCGACCCGCGTGCTCGAAGCAGCCAAGTTGCTCGACCTCGAGGATTACCTGGGCCGCAAGCCCAAAGCCCTTTCCGGCGGCCAGCGTCAGCGCGTGGCGATGGGCCGCGCGATCGTCCGAAGCCCCCAGGTGTTCCTCATGGACGAGCCGCTCTCCAACCTCGACGCGAAGCTGCGCGTGCAAACCCGCACCCAGATCGCGTCCCTCACACGCCGACTCGGCGTCACCACCGTCTACGTGACGCACGACCAAACCGAGGCGCTCACGATGGGTGACCGGATCGCCGTGCTCAAGGACGGCATCCTGCAGCAAGTGGGCACCCCGCGCGACCTCTACGCGCAGCCCAAGAACGTGTTCGTGGCCGGATTCATCGGATCCCCCGCGATGAACCTGTTCGACGCGGATGTCGTCGAGGGTGGACTCAAGTTCGGAACGGCGATCGCCAAGGTCGACCGCGCAACGCTCGCGGACGCGACAGGCAAGAGGGTCACAATCGGTGTGCGCCCCGAGGATGTCATGGTCTCCACGAGCGGCGACGGACTGCCGGTCGAGGTGGACCTCGTCGAGGAACTCGGCGCGGACGGCTACCTGTACGGACACACTGACGTGAACGGCGAGCGAGTGGACATCGTCGTGCGCGTGGATGGCCGCGTGCACCCGAACGCCGGGGACAACGTCATGATCACGCCGCAACCGGACCACATCCACGTGTTCGATCTGGAGTCGGGCGATCGACTGAGCAAGAAGGCCGTCGAGACGAGCAAGTGACCCCCAGCGGTTCACTCAACATCACCTCGTCGATAGTCGACCCCGCACTTCTCGATCTGCCGTGGGCTCTGCCGCTTGAGCTGTGGCCGGATAGCGTGATCGCCGCGCTGCCGAAGGGCATCTCCCGGCACCTCGTGCGCTTCGCGCACTTGAGCGGGTATGTCATCGCGATCAAAGAGACGTCGTCCGACCTCGCCCGGCGAGAGTACGAACTGTTGAAGAACCTCCAGAAGCTCGACATCCCGTGCGTGGAACCCGTCGCCGTCATCACGAACCGCACCGACAGCGACGGGAACGAGCTTGACTCGGTGCTCGTGACGCGCCACTTGAAGTTCTCCCTGCCGTACCGCGCCCTGTATTCGCAGACCTTGCGGCCGGATACCGCGACGCGTCTCATCGATGCGCTCGCCGTCCTGCTCGTGCGGCTCCACATCGTCGGGTTCTTCTGGGGCGACGTGTCGCTGTCGAACACCCTGTTTCGCCGGGATGCGGGCGCGTTCGCCGCGTACCTCGTCGACGCGGAGACCGGAAACCTGTACGACAGCCTCTCCGACGGCCAGAGGGAACACGACCTGGAGATTGCCCGGGTCAACATCGCCGGCGAACTGCTCGACCTCGCCGCGGGCGGGCGCCTCGACGAGGACACCGACCCGATCGAAGTGAGCAACGGCATCCTCGCGGCGTACCGCACGCTGTGGAAGGAACTCACGAGTTCCGAGTCGTTCTCGGCGAACGAACGTTGGCGCATTGCCGAACGCGTCGAACGGCTCAACAATCTCGGGTTCGACATCGAAGAGCTTGCCATCAGCACGGTGGACACCGGCAGCCAGGTTCTCATCCAGCCCAAAGTCGTGGACGCGGGCCACCACCAAAGGCGGCTCCTGCGGCTCACCGGCCTCGACGCGGAGGAGAATCAGGCGCGGCGGCTCCTCAACGACCTGGACGCGTACGCGGCGACCCATTTCGAGGGCGAACCCGACGAGGAGATGTCGGCGCACGAATGGCTGGCGACCGTTTTCGAGCCGGTGACCCGCGCGATCCCCCGCGAACTCAGGGGCAAGCTCGAGCCGGCCGAGGTGTTCCATCAGATGCTCGAGCATCGCTGGTTCCTGTCCCAGAACGAAGACCGGGATGTCCCCCTCGCGGAAGCGGTGGGTTCCTACATCGACACGGTGCTTCAGCATCGTCGCGATGAGGCGACCGTCATCGACCCGCCCACTGGCGCATTCACGCTGCCCACCGCGATTATCGACGAAGAGGACTGGCGCGACCGCGTTTAGAGGAAGATCGCGCACACGCCGAGAATGACGGCGATCGCGGCGCTCGCGAGAACCACGACTTTCGTCACGGCGCCCGCGGACCCCACGGACGCATCCGCCTGGATGTCCGTGGCGGGGGTCGCGCTCGACGCGTCGTCCGACGCCGCGGCAACGCTCATCGCGAGCGCGACGCGAGGCGGCGACGCCATGAGCGCAGCAGACGCTCCCACGTTTTGCGTCGCGAGAACCGTGAGCGGATCAGCGCCGATCACGAGCGCGGCCTGCGTCGTGCTCGCCGAGAACATGGCGCTCGCCCCCGAGTTCGAACCGGTCACGTATCCGCCGAGGGCACCGACGAGAGGGATGAGGAAAAGGTAGGCGTGCCCCATGGTCGAGGCGGCCTGCGCCAGGTATGCGCTCGTGCCGCTCGCCGTCATGAGCCCACCGAGCAGCAGGAACAGTGCCGTCGTGAACGCCACCGGAATCCCGCGATTTCTGCTGCTGCGCAGCAGACCGGCAACTCGCGATCGCTCAACCTTCAGGAGGGCGAACGCGAGCAGCCCGGTCACGATCAGCCACAGTGCCGGGCTCGCGAGCACGCGGCCGAACAGTCCGAGCGGCAGCAGCTGCTCCGCGAGGGAGGATGCGAGCAGCCCGGCGATGAGAATTCCGTACGGGAGGAGCGCACGGCGAAGTCTCCGTGGCGCAGTCCACCGGTTCCGTTCGACGAGCCTCGCGATGGCGAGGGTGACGACGATCGCGGTGATCGACGCGGCGACGCCGGCCAGCGGCGGCCCGAGAAGAAAGTTGGCCGCAATGAGCGAAATCCACAACGCCGACACCACGACGACCGCATCGAGCGCCGACCTCCGCGCTTGCTGTACGCCCACGGCGAGGATCAGGATCGTCGGCGTCGCAACCAGGAGAACGGGAAGCGTGAAGACGGCGCTCCACACGCCGAGCATCTGAAAGTCCACCCCGCCCAGTTGCGCTGCGATGAGCGTGCCGGGGGCCAGGGAGCCCCACGGCACGAGAACGAGCCCGAGAAGCGCAACGACCGCCGATCGAGCGGTGCTCAGCCCGATGTGCCGAAGGAGCGGGATGCTCACGATCACACCGAGTCCGAACCCAGTGACCGACTCGGCGAACGGTGTCACTCCGAGGGTGATGAGCAGCACCACGCGTCCGGGCCCCCGGCACACGTCGGTGAGCCACCGGGCAATCGTCGCTTGAGCCCCGGATGCGGTGAGCACCTCGGCGAGCAATACGCCTCCGACGATGATGAGCACGACTTCGACGAGGAGCGGACCGATGGTCGACGAGGTGTGCGCCGCCGCCTGGGCGCTGATCGGAAACCACAGGGCCGACACGGCAATTGCTGCGGCGATGGATGCGAGAGCGGCCAAATACGGGCGCATCCGGAATGCCATCAGGCCGCACACCAGAACGAGGGGCGCTCCCGCGGCCGCGACGAGGAGCGGACTCACCGGCGTGCTCGCCAGCGACGAGCTTCGACATCAGAATCCCGATCGCGCATTGCTCCACCCTAGCCAGCCGTCGAGCCCCCACCACTCCACTCCCTGCCGTGCACAGGAGCGGGTCTTAGGCCAGGAAGTGCTCAAGGCCGCGACCGGCGACGTGGTCGAAGATGAGATTCGTCTCGGTGTTGGCGACGGCAGGATGCCCCGCGAGATGTTCGAGAACGAAGTCCCGCAGCTCGGAGGAGTCGCGGGCGGCCACGTGCAGCAGGAAGTCGTCGACACCGGCCATGTGAAACAAACCGAGCACCCCCGGCCAGTTCGGAGCCTCGTCGCGGAACGACTCGACATCCTCCCGAATGATGGAGACGAGGCGAACGGAAATGAGCGCCTGCACGGTCATCCCCAGCGCCGCCACGTTCAATTCGGCGTGGTAGCCGAGCAGATACCCTTCGGTTTGCAGCCGTCGGATGCGCAGGGACACGGTGGACTCTGCGACCCCGATCACGGTCGCGAGGGCCGTTCCCGACATCCGGGCATTGCTGGAAAGTGCGCGAAGGATTCTGCGATCAATGTCATCCATCACCCCATCTTGCCGCAGAGTTCGCAACGGCGGAACGTCTGCGATGTGGATTCTTGCGATGGCCTTGAAGTTTGTCGCGGATTCTGTTTTGGTCGAGTCATGCAGCCTTCGAAACCCCGTCTGGAAACCCGCGCCGTCCACGCCGGAATGGAGGGCGTGATCGAGTCAGGTTCCCACGTCCCGACGATCGACCTCTCCACGACGAACCCGTTGCCGAGCGTCGAACTGGGCGGGGACTCGTACGAGAATCTCGCCACCGGCGGCACCCTGGAGCCCGGCCAGTCCGCCGTGTACCAGCGCCTGTGGCAACCTGGCGTCGCCCGGTTCGAGACGGCGCTCGCGAACCTCGAAGGCTCGGAGGCCGCCGTCGCGTTCGCCTCAGGGATGGCCGCGCTCGCCGCGTGCCTGCTCGCGAGCGTCACCGCGGGCAAGCCTCACGTTGTTGCGCTGCGGCCCCTGTACGGCGGAACCGACCACGTTCTCGACAACGGCCTCGTGGGAACAACCGTGACCTGGGTGCACAGCGTCGACGAGATCACCGCGGCGATCCAGCCCGACACCGGGCTCGTCGTAATCGAAACTCCGGCGAACCCGACCCTCGAACTCGTGAACATCGCGAAAGCGGTCGCCGCGGCGGGAGACGTGCCTGTTCTCGTCGACAACACGTTCGCGACCCCCGTGCTGCAGCGGCCGATCGAACACGGCGCGACGCTCGTGCTGCACAGCGCCACCAAGTACATCGGCGGTCACGGGGACGTCATGGGCGGCGTGATCGCCACGAACGAAGAGTGGGCCCCACGCCTGCGCCATGTTCGCGCACTCACCGGCGGCCTGCTTCACGCGTTCGCCGCGTACCTGCTGCACCGCGGGCTTCGAACGATGCCGCTGCGCGTTCGTGCGCAGCAGGAGACGGCCACGGCGCTCGCGGAGCGGCTGAACGGCCACCCCGCGTTGGCTCGCGTGCTGTTCCCGACGCTCCCCGGCTGCGACCCCGAAGGTTTGATCGGTACGCAGTCCGAAGGTCCAGGCTCCATGCTCTCGCTTGACCTGGCTGGCGGATACAACGCGGCGACGAAGTTCATCGAGTCGCTCAAACTCGCGAGCCACGCCGTTTCCCTTGGCGGGATCGACACGCTCGCGCAGCATCCGGCATCGCTCACGCACCGTCCGGTTGCTGCGGAGGCAAAACCCGGTGGCGGAATCGTGCGGATCTCGGTGGGCCTCGAGCACGTGGATGACATCTACGACGACCTAGTGCAAGCGCTCGAGGCGTAATCCGCTATTTTTTGGAGCGGTTCTTCGAAATCTCGTAGAGGGTCACGCTCGCCGCAATCCCGGCGTTGAGGGACTCGGTCGATGCGGCGATCGGGATCGAGACGACCGCATCGCACGTTTCCGTGACGAGCCGCGACAGGCCCTTGCCCTCGCTGCCGACCACGACGACGAGCGGCGACTTCGCCCAGGTCAGCCCGGGCAGCGCGACGTCTCCACCGCCGTCCAGTCCCAGCACGAACACACCGCGCTCCTTGAGCACTTTCAGCGTCTGAGTGAGATTGCTCGCCATGGCGACCGGTGTTCGCGCGGCAGCACCGGCCGACGTTTTCCACGCGGCCGCCGTCATTCCCACCGAGCGCCGCTGCGGCACGATCACGCCGTGCCCGCCGAACGCCGCGACCGAGCGGATGATCGCGCCGAGGTTCCGCGGGTCCGTGATCCCGTCGAGCGCGACGAGCAGCGGCACCTTGCCGTGGCTAAGTATCTTGTCGAGCAGCTCGATCGGGTGCGCGTAGTCGTACGGCGGTACCTTGAGAGCGAGCCCCTGGTGCACGGAGTCGAACCCGGCGAGTCGGTCGAGTTCCGGTCGCATTACCTCGAGGATGGGAAGTCCTCGCTTCGTGGCGATCCCCATGACCTCCTTCACGCGATCGTCGTACTCGATGCGTGACGCAATGTAGAGCGTTGTCGCCGGAATGGATGCGCGCAGCGCCTCGAGGACGGAATTGCGCCCCGTGACATACTCGAATTCGTCCGACGACTTGGGCCGCCGCATGCGCTGCGAATCGCCCGACTGGGCAGGCCGTCCGGTCTTGCCTCCCCGTCCCACCTTGCCCGCGGGGTCTCCCCTGTCCGGCTGGCCGCCACGGGAGGCCGGCCGCTTGCCGCCGGATGCCTCGAATCGGTCTGCGGCCGCCTTGCGTTTGCCTGCCGGGTGGTACGGGCGGTCCTCGGCCTTGGGGGTGGGTTTCTTCCCCTCGAGGGCCTGTTTGCCCTGCCCTCCGGATCCCACTTGCGGACCGCGGCTCTTTTTGCGCACAGCGCCGGGTCGACCGTGCTTCGGTGCCGAGTTTTTCACGCGATGCTCCATTGGGTTCCGGTGGGGGTGTCGTCGAGTTGGATGCCGGCTCCGGCCAGCTCGTCGCGAATCCGGTCGGCCGCGGCAAAGTCCTTCGCCGCACGTGCAGCATCCCGGTCGGCGATCAACAGTTCGACGAGCCTCGCAAGGGCGGGCGCCGTCTCGTCCGACTGGGACGTGTTCCACGGCGCAACAAGCGGATTCAAGCCGAGTACTTCGGTCATGGCGAACACTTCGCCGCGGATGCGCGCGGCCGATTCGAGCGTCTCCGCGTCGAGGGCGGCGTTTCCCGCACGAATGGCATCGTGCAGCACGGCGAGCGCTTGCGGCACCGCGAGGTCGTCATCCATGGCCGAAGCGAACGCCTCTGGAACCACGAAGGGCGCGCTGCCCGCAAACTCGGATTCTGACAGGCGGCGGTCGGCCCTCGCAAGGAACCCTTCGATGCGCTCCAGTGCGGCCTCCGCCTCGATGAGGGAGCCGTCGTGGTAGTCGATCGTCGACCGGTAATGCGCCGCACCCAGGTAATACCGCACCACGAGGGGCCGCGCCTTCTCCAGGAACTCTGCGGCGTAAATCGAGTTGCCGAGCGACTTCGACATTTTCTGGCCTGCAATGTTCACGAGCCCGTTGTGCACCCAGTAGGTCGCGAACTTGTCGCCCGCCGCCGTGGACTGAGCGAGTTCGTTCTCGTGGTGCGGGAAGCGCAGGTCCAGTCCGCCGCCGTGAATGTCGAAGTGGCTGCCCAGGTAACGGGATGCCATCGCCGAGCACTCCAGGTGCCAGCCCGGCCGACCAGAACCCCACGGCGACGGCCAGCTCGCCGATTCCGGCTCGGTCGGCTTGTGCCCCTTCCACAGGGCGAAGTCGCGGGGGTCTCGCTTGCCGCGCGGATCGGAATCCGCCGCAGGTTCCATGTCGTCGGGCTTTTGCCTTGTGAGTTCGCCATAGCTCGGCCACGAACCCGTGTCGAAATACACGTCGCCCGAGCCATCCGACGCGGGATAAGCATGTCCGGCGTCGATGAGACGCTGGATGAGCTCGTGCATTTGGCCGATGCTCGCCGTCGCACGAGGCTCATAGGTCGGCGGCAGGATGCCGAGTGCCGCATATCCTGCCGTGAACTCCAGCTCGAAGCGGTATGCGAGGGCCCACCACTGTTCAGGGTCATCCGCCGCGCTCGCGAGTATTTTGTCGTCGATGTCGGTGACGTTGCGCACGAGAGTCACGCGGAATCCGCGGTAGGTGAGCCACCGCCGCCACAGGTCGTAGACGAGCGCGGAACGCAAGTGGCCGATGTGCGGGCTCGACTGCACGGTCGGACCGCACACGTAAATACCGACCTCGCCGGGAGTGATGGGGTCGAGGTCGGTCACGGATTGCGACCGGGAGTCGTAGAGGCGCACTGTCACAGGCAAAGCCTACTTGCTGACCCTGCGGGGCGACGGATGGTGTCGACTAGCATCGAAGGGATGCAACCCACGAGCGACTCCCAGTTTCAGGCCGCAGCGGGCGACGGGGTTCCGCCCCTCGAGCAGGTTCGGGACGGGCTGTTCTGTTACGGCCTTCGCCAGCCGGGCACGCTGCCCCACTTCACGCTCAGCTACGTGCTGGTGGATGCCCGCGGCGGTGTGCACATCATCGACACGGGATGGGACACCGACGAGAACTGGGCCGCACTCGGGGAAGTTCTCGACACTCTGGAGCGTTCGCTGTCGGATGTCTCGTCGGTGACGGTCACGCACCTTCACCCCGACCATCTGGGGATGGCGTCGAGGATCAGGGCAGCGACCGGAGCTCCCGTCGCCCTGCACCGGATCGAGCAAGAGGGCATCCGCGAGTTGTCCGCTCCGCTGGCCGATGAGGAGGTTCTCGCACGGCTCGCCGGCTGGGGTGTGCCGGATGACCGGCGGGCGGAGCTCCTTCAGGCAGCCCACTTGCGCAGCCGCTGGCCGTCGTTCACCGCCGACCGGTTGCTGGAAGATGGCGAGCTCCTGGACGTTCCGGGCCGCGCTGTGCGCGCGATACACACGCCGGGCCACACGGCGGGGCATCTCGCGTTCGTCGACGACGAATGGGAAGTGGTGTTCCTCGGCGACCTGCTGCTGCCGAACCAGTTCCCCGGCATCGGGTTGGGCGGCACGCCGGACGGCAGCCCCATCGACCACTACCTCGCTTCGCTTGCCGTCGTCTCCGAACTGGATGCCTTCGAGGCGTTGCCCGGCCACGGATACCGGTTCACGGGGATCGCGCAGCGCAGCGCGGAAACGGCGTCGCACCACGAGAACCGCACGAGCGAGGTCGCGGCGCTTCGGCATCCGAGTTCCACCGTGTGGGATGTTGCGGCGCAACTCACCTGGACGGCCGGGTGGAGCAATCTGTCGGGGTTGCCGCTGCTTTCCGCGCTGTCGCAAACCTCGTTGCACGAGGAGCGCGCCGCCCGACGGCTCTAGGAGGCGAGGACCTCGTCGAGAACGCTCGATGCCTTCTCTTCGTCGGTCTTCTCGGCCAACGCGAGTTCGGAGATGAGAATCTGGCGGGCTTTCGCAAGCATCCGCTTCTCGCCAGCGGAAAGGCCGCGGTCCTGGTCGCGGCGCCACAGGTCGCGAACGACCTCGGAAACCTTGATGACGTCGCCGGAGGCGAGCTTCTCGAGGTTCGCCTTGTACCGGCGGGACCAGTTGGTGGGCTCTTCCGTGAACGGTGCGCGCAGGACTTCAAAAACCTTGTCGAGGCCTTCGCGCCCGATGACGTCCCGAACGCCCACGAGGTCGACGTTTTCGGCGGGAACTTCGATCGTGAGATCGCCCTGAGTGACGTTGAGTTTCAGATAGAGCTTCTCTTCACCTCGAACGGTGCGCTTCTTGACCTCTGTGATGGTAGCTGCCCCGTGGTGGGGGTAAACGACAGTCTCGCCGACTTCGAAAAGCATTGAATAGGCTCCATTCCGCGACCAAAAGTTTACCACAGGGCCCTGAGCACCCGGATGGCCAATCCTCGCCCCGGGCCCCGCGGGCGCTAGGCTAAACTCGCAACTGAGTTCGCGGTTCGGATACCCCGCGGATGACACCGAATTTCCCAGTCGGAGGAACCTGTGAGAGCACGTCTTGCCGCGAGCGCCGTTCTCGTCGCCCTGTTGGCCGTGGGCACGACGGGCTGCACCTTCATCACCGATCAAGCCACGACCACGAAGTACGACCCGGGCGACGGCATCAGTGCGGCCATGGGCGACATCCAGATTGTGAACGCTCTCCTCGTGACGGCGGATGGCGAAACCGCAAGCCTCCTCATCAACATCGTCAATCACTCGGCGTTCGGCGCGACGGTCAACGTCCAGTACGAGAATGCCGACAACGCGAAAGTGAACGAAACCATTCACGTGAACGCCGACTCCGTCAAGAGCCTCGGCGGAAAGGATGCGAGCACTCTCATCCTGAACGGCGTGGACGCGCCGGCCGGGGGCCTGTTCCCCGTGTTCTTCCAGTACGACGACGTCACCGGACAACAGCTCTTGCTGCCGGTGCTCGCCCCCAACGGCGAGTACGCTTCGCTCGCACCGGAGACCGCCACCACCCCGTAACCGCTACTCCTCGAAGCGGTACCCGAGGCCGCGAACGGTCACAAGCATCTGCGGATTCGCGGGGTCGAGCTCGATGCGCCCCCTGATCCTCTTGACGTGCACGTCGAGTGTTTTCGTGTCGCCCACGTAGTCCGGCCCCCACACGCGGTCAATCAGCTGGCCGCGAGTGAGCACCCTCCCCGCATTGCGCAGGAAGAACTCCAAAAGCTCAAACTCCTTGAGCGGAAGCTGCACCGCCTCGCCGCGCGCCAACACCGTGTGGCGTTCGACATCCATGACGACATCGCCCGCTGTGAGCACGACCTCGTCCTGATCGCCGAGCTCGCCACGCCTCCGCAGCACGGCCCGGATGCGCGCGAGCAGCTCCCGAGACGAGTACGGCTTGGTCACGTAGTCATCTGCGCCAAGTTCAAGACCCACGACGATGTCGACTTCGCTGTCCTTCGCGGTGAGCATGATGATCGGCACGCTCGACTTCAACCGCAACTGCCGGCACACCTCGGTGCCGGGGAAGCCTGGGAGCATGAGATCCAGCAGCACCAGATCCGGGGCTTCGCGATCGAACGCCGTGATCGCGCTCGGACCATCTTTCGCGATGGTCGTTCGGTAGCCCTCGCGCTCGAGCAGAAAAGCGAGCGGTTCGCTGAGAGACCGTTCGTCCTCGACGATCAGAATGTGCGTCACGCGGACTCGCCCAGAGACGCTGCCGTGGCATGGCTGGACTCCGGAAGGCGGATGGTGAACGTCGACCCATAGCCCTGTTGCGACCACACCCGCACATCGCCGCCATGGTTCTGGACAACGTGTTTCACGATGCTCAACCCGAGCCCCGTCCCGCCGGTATGCCGCGAACGGGCGGGATCGATCCGGTAAAAGCGCTCAAACACCCGGTCGATCTCATCCGCCGGAATCCCGATGCCCTGATCGGTGATGGCAATCTCCACGATGCCGTCCACGCTGCTCACGCCGACGCCCACACGCGAACCCTTCGGCGAGTACACGATCGCGTTCGAGATGAGATTGTGCACGGCCACGACGAGAAGCGACTCGTCCCCGATGACCTCTATTCCGGCATCCCCGCCGCTCGCGATCGTCACGTTGCGCGCCTCCGCGACAACTCGGTTCTGATCGATTGCCGCCGCCACGACGTGATCAATCTCCACGGTTTGAGGTCGGCTGAGCGCATCCGCGGCCTGCAGCCGCGACAGGTCGATGATCTCCTGCGTGATCCTCGCGAGCCGGTCGGACTCCTTCGTGAGCCGCTTCGCGAAACGCTTCACCTGATCCGGTTCCTTCGCCGCGGCCTGAAGAGCTTCGGCGAGAAGGCTCACCGCCCCAATGGGCGTCTTGAGCTCGTGGCTGATGTTCGCAACGAAATCGCGTCGCACGGCATCCAGTTTGTAACTTTCCGTGCGGTCTTCAGCAAGCAGAAGAACGTATCTCGACCCGAGCCTCGCGACGCGAACCAGAAGGTAGATGATCGCGTCACCCAGCGGTCCGCGCGGAAGTTCGAGTTCTTCCGTGACCGACTCCCCCGACTTGCGCACGCGGTCCACGATGTCTACGAGCTCCGGATGCACGAGAGCGTGATTCCAGACGAGCCCGAACGCGAGCGCACCAGGACTCGCCTTGATCACGTTGTTCGAAGGGTCGAGGACGACTCCGCCCGAATCCAGCGCATCGATGACCTGGTCGATGCCGTCCGGAACCGATGGGGTGACGACCTTGACTGCGCGATCCCCGCGACGGGCAGCCAGATACACGATGCTCACGATCCCCGCGCCGACGAGGGCGCCGAACGCCATCGCGGCGGGCACCAGCACAGCGGAGTCCATAGCGACTAGATTAGTTACTTCCCCGTGACGCGGTGGCCTGCGGGTGATTGCGAGCAGGAAGAAAGCCGATCGTTCAGGTCGAGATCACCGGCCGTTAACCTCGGCACGACAGGATGACGGCATCCGGCAGCGAACGACGAGAAGGGAATGACCATGCGTGAAGTGTTCCAACAGGAGCTGCGCGAGGTGCAGGATCGCCTCGTCGAAATCGCAACCCTCGTGCAGGTTTCCATCGAAAACGCGGTGAGCGCGTTCAACGAGTCCAACGTCGCGCTCGCAGAGACCGTGATCGCCGACGATGACAAGATCGACGAACTCACGGTCAGCCTCGACGAGCTCGCCATCAACATACTCGCCCGTCAGCAGCCGGTCGCGCGCGACCTGCGCATCGTCGTGAGCGCGCTGCGGATCTCCGCCTCGCTCGAGCGGATGGGCGACATGAGCGAACACATCGCGCAGCTCGCCCGGTACCGCTTCCCGGAGAAAGTCGTGCCGAAGACGCTCAGATCGACGTTCGCGGAAATGGGTCGCCTCGACGTCGAGGTCGCCAGAAAGCTCACGCGGCTGCTGGAAACGGAAGACGTTCGTATCGCCGAAGAAATCCGCAACGACGACGACCGGATCGACGAACTGCACTTGAGCGTGTTCGAGAAAGTGCTCGGCGAGTCCTGGAAGGGCGGCGCGGAAGACACCGTGGACGCCACTCTCGCCTCCCGCTACCACGAGCGGTTCGCCGACCACGCCGTCTCCATCGCCAAGAAGGTCCAATACCTCGCGACGGGCGACTGGCAGGTCAGCTACCCCACGACCTGAGCACCGCGGCAGCGGTGCCGCAGGCCGAGGGCCAGCCGGCTCGCGTTCTAGTTCCCCTTCGCCGCCTCGACCGCGGCGATGAGCGCGTCAGGGCTCGGGAGCGTGGACTGCACCTTGCCGTCGATGAACACCGTCGGGGTGCCCGACACTCCCGCGTCGCGGGACGCCGCCGTGTTCGAGACGATCCAGTCGGTGTACCGCGCTTCCGTGATGCACTTGAGCGCGTCCAGATCCTTGACGCCGTTCGAGGTGGCAAACGTAGCGAACTCCTTCGGACCCCAGCCGTCTGACGACTGACTGTGGTTGGCGAACAGCGCCGAGTGGAACGCCGGCCAGTTCTGCGGATCCGTCTCGGCGACGCACGCCGCAGCCGAGCCCGCGGCCACGCCGTACGCAGTCACGATTCGGATCGGGTGGTAGTTCACGAGAGCGTCTCCGCTCGCGATGAGCTCGAGGAGCGTCGGCCCCACCGCCGCCTCGTAGTCTGCACAGTGCGGGCACGAATAGTCCTCGTAAATGTCGATCGTGATGGGGGCATCCGCCATTCCGACGGTCACCGCCGTATCCTCTACCGCGAACGGCACATTCGGTGTGCCCAGCAGCGTGATCGTGCCGTCCGCGGACGGAGGCGCCGCCGGCGTTCTGCTGCTTTGGGCCAGGAAAATTCCGCCGACCACGAGCCCGACGACCACGAGAATCCCAAGGGCGATGCCGGATTGGATGAGAATCGTCTTTCGGCGCTCCGCCCGTTGCTGCTCGCGACGCTGCCGGTTCGCCTTCTCGCGGATCTCGATGATGCGCTGTGAGTCTTTCTTTGCCACGTTGTTACGCCCGTTCTGTTGGGTGGTAGAGGTCGGTTCTCAGTTCTTGCCCTGCGCGGCGACCGCTGCGGCGCCTTCGGCGGCGGCATTCGGATCGAGGTACCGGGACGGCGCAATCGGCTGAAAATCGTCACCGAGCTCGTAGACGAGCGGAATACCGGTGGGAATGTTGAGTTCCGCGATGGCGTCGTCGGAGATGCCGTCCAGGTGCTTCACGAGCGCGCGAAGGGAGTTGCCGTGAGCCGTCACGAGCACCGTCTTCCCCTCGCCGAGGGCGGGAGTGATGTCGGAGCGCCAGTAAGGCAGCATCCGCGCGATGACATCCTTGAGGCACTCTGTGCGCGGCAGGTCGTCCCCGAGCCCGGCATACCGGGGATCGTGGGCCTGGGAGAATTCGCTGTCATCGTCGAGCGGCGGCGGCGGGACGTCGAAGGAGCGGCGCCACGTCATGAACTGGTCTTCGCCGAACTCGGCGAGCGTCTCCGGCTTGCTCTTGCCCTGCAGCGCGCCGTAGTGGCGCTCGTTCAGCCGCCAGCTGCGGTGCACGGGAATCCAATCCCGATCGGCGGTCTTGAGCGTCTCGTTCGCAGTGTGAATCGCCCGCTTGAGCAAACTCGTGAACTGCACATCGGGGAGCAACCCGGATGACGACAACAACTCCCCCGCATTTCGCGCCTCCTGCCACCCCAATTCGGTGAGCGGAACATCCACCCAGCCCGTGAACAAGTTTTTCTCGTTCCACTCGGACTGGCCGTGCCGGAGAAGGATGAGGGAGTAAGTCATGCCGCCAGTTTATCGGGGGTACATGTGAGCGCTAATCTCGGTGCGCCTATCGAAGCCTCGGCAAGCGCGGAACACCCGCCACGGCGCCGGCCGTCAGCGGGACGATAACCTCCTGCGCGGCGGCAACCATCACGTCGTCCACGGGGACCGTGAGCACGGCATCCGGATCCGTCATGCGCCGCACGACGGCAAGCGCTATCGGCCCCAACTCGTAATGGCGCGCAGCGCTCGTCACCCGTCCGACCACTTTGTCCTCAAGCCGAACCTCGTCGCCGCTCGCGGGAAGAACGCCTTCGGAACCATCCAGGTGCAGCATCACGAGCCGGCGCGGAGGATGCCCGAGGTTGTGAACCTTCGCGACCGTCTCCTGCCCCCGGTAGCAACCCTTCGTCAAGTGGACTGCCGAACGCAGCCAGTCCAGTTCGTGCGGGATCGTCTTCTCATCGACCTCCGTGCCGAACTGAGGGCGCCAGGCTGCGATTCGCAGGGCCTCAAGAGCGAGCAACCCCGCTGCGGGAACCCGGGCGGCGTCGGCAAGCTCCGACCGATCGACAATTGCTTCGAGGTACGTCCACTCCGCGGCCGGATGCCGTTCGGCCGTCGCGTACTGGAACCCGCCGTTCACGACAGCGGACCAGGGGTCATGCCACACGATCGGCACGCCGTTCGGGGAGGCCGCGCTCACGAGAGGTGCGCCGAACATCCCGAGGGTCGCGAAGTCGGCGCTGCGGTCGGCCACCTCCACTCTCAGCATGAACCGCATCGAATCCAGCCACTGCACGAGAGACTCGGTCTCGCGCCCTTCGACGAGCAGCCACGTCGTCACGCCGTCGTCCACGATCCGGATGTCGTGTTCGATGCGCCCGGTCTGCCCCAGCAGCAAAGTTTCCGCCGAGTCGCCCGGCGCCAGCCCGGCAAGGCTCTGGCTGGAAACGGAATCCAGCCAGCTGAGCCGGTCGGGTCCGGTGACCGTCACGACGCCGCGATGCGAAAGGTCGACGAGCGCGGTGCCGGCGGCGAGAGCGCGTTGCTCCGTCATCGGGTTCCCGTAGTGCGCTGCGACGCCGGCATCCTCCCCGGATGCCGCCACGGCGCCCTCCATGGCCAAAAACTCAGTCGACACGGGCAAGCCTTCCCGACGCGTGGGAGGTAAGGGGCGTGCCGAGCGCGGCGATATCCCACGCCCACAGCAGGTGACTGTCGACTAGACCGTACATTCGCGTGGAAGCGGTGTGCTCCTTCGCGCTCGCGGAACGCATCACGGCGTCCGTTGCGAGGTCGATGCGCGCCGGCTTCACCTGGCCGAGGTAGAGCTCGCTCACCCCGCCAGGGTGCAGGATGGACACTTCGAGATCGAAGCCGCCGTCGTCGTTGCGAAGAGTTTCGACCTTCGCCGCGCTGCCGTATGCCGGCGTACCCACACCCGCGACGAGGCCGGGGCCGGGATCCGATTCGGATGCCGCGCGCACCAGCCGCCAATAGCCGGTCTCCGTCACGAGCGGAGTGGGGAGGTCCTGTTCGCCGTGCGTGTCCAGCATCCAGGTGTACGAGTTGTAGTTGAGGTGGGGGAGGCCGTCATGGCTGAAACTCACGCGCTGGCCGAACTCGTAGTTGCGCACATCGTCGCCCACCGGATAGTTGAGAACGCCCGTGCCCTCCCACACCCCGAGCAGCCACGCGAGAGGGGCAAGCTCGGCGGGAAGGTCATCCGGCACCCGAAGCATGACCGCGCTGCCTAGCGCTGGCCGCGGAACAGGTTGTACAGGACGACGACGGAGACGTAGGCGATGGCCAACGTGGCGAGCCCGAGAAGGCCGACGAACGTGAGCTCAAGCGCGAGAAGCATGAATCAATACTATCCGTTCACCATCGCGAGCAGAGCGAACAGCCCTGTCGCGAGCCCAAGAATCACGGTGGCACCGCCAACCGACGCCATCACGCGATTCACGAACCCTTCGCGGGTGAGGGTGGAAAGCTGAATCGCGAACGTCGCGAACGTCGCGACCGCCAGCGCGATGGGCGCCCAGACGAGGTATTCGTTTCCGTCACCGACAACACCGATGACAACCGCTGCGACAACCGCCAGAACCCAGACCGGCACGACCGTACCCACCTCAAGGTCCCGAATGTGGTTGTTGGTCGTCACAATCACATCCTGCCCTATTCGGGCGCGAATAGACTGTGATCGTTCGAACCGGGAGGGTCCTGTGGCACAGCTGTTGGTTCTCACCCCCGACGGGGAGAACGACGTGCTGCCCGCACTCGGGCTTCTCAGTCACCGGGTCAGAACCATCCCGGCCGAGCCGGCCCAGCTCGTGAACGCCCCGAGCTGCGACGTGATCCTGGTCGATGCGCGCAAAGACCTCGCGGGCGCGAAATCGCTGTGCAAGATCCTTCACGCCACGGGGCTGTCCGTTCCGCTCATGATCGTGGTGACGGAAGGCGGGCTCGCTGCGGTGAACTCGGAGTGGGGCGCCGACGACCTGCTTCTCGCGACGGCCGGCCCGGCAGAAGTGGATACGCGCATCCGGCTCGCCATCGGAGGAAAGACGGACGACCGGCTGACGTCGAAGATCAGCGCGAGCGGCGTCGTCATCGATGAGGCGAGCTACTCAGCGAAGGTTCGCGGAAGGTCGCTGGATCTCACGTACAAAGAGTTCGAGCTGCTGCGATTCCTTGCCCTGCATCCGAGCCGCGTCTTCACGCGCGAGCAACTGCTCAGCGAGGTCTGGGGCTACGACTATTACGGCGGCAGCCGCACCGTGGACGTGCACGTGCGACGCCTGCGCGCCAAACTCGGGGACCAGGAGTCGATCATCGGCACCGTTCGCAACGTCGGCTACCGGTTCAACGTGTACGACGAAGACGAGAGCGATCGTGTCGCCGAATCCGTCCAGTCCTGAGCAGCTTGCCGGGCTGATCGCGCGAGCGCGCGCAGCGGACGGCCAGCCGCCATTTTCCGACCAGTCGCTCGTGGAACTCGGACGCGGCGAGCGCACGCTCATCGCGAGCGAGGGCGCGAGCGGAATCGTCGGGGCCGCGATCGTCGGGCCGGATGAATTCGAGCTCGTCATCGACCCGGATGCTCGTGGCGCGGGGGAAGGTGCGGCGCTTGTGTCGCGGGTTCTCGCCGAGCATCCTGCGGCGACGTTCGCGTGGGCGCACGGCGATCACCCGGGGTCGCGCGCGCTCGCCGCGCGGTTCGGGTTCGAGCCGGTGCGCACGCTGCTTCAATTGCGTGCGCCCGTTTCCCACGGCTCCCTTCGAGACGGCCTTCGGCCTCCTCAGGGGGCGGGCAGGGACTCGTTCCCTGAGGAGCGCGAAGCGCGTCTCGAAGGGAGCCGCCAGCAGTACCTCGAACCATTCCGCCCCGGCGTCGACGACGCCGCCTGGCTCGCGCTCAACGCGCGCGCCTTCGCCGCACATCCGGAGCAGGGCGGCCTCACCCAACGCGACCTCGACGACCGCAAAGCGGAAGCATGGTTCGACCCCGGCGACTTCCTCATCCTCCGGGACGGCGACGCCATGATCGGATTCTGCTGGCTCAAAGTCGAGGAATCCGACGACCACGAGCAGGTTGGCGAGTTCTACGCTGTCGGCATCGACCCGGATCGACAGGGCGAAGGCCTCGGGCGGACCCTCATGGATGCCGGTTTCTCGCGCCTCGCCGAACGCGGCATCCGCACGGCCGTTCTCTATGTCGAGGCCGACAACGAGCCCGCCCTTGCCCTTTACCGCCGCTACGGATTCGCCCAGCACACGATCGACGTGCGATACCGGCGCGCACCGAAGTAGGCATCGACCCGCTCGCTGGTGCAATGATCTAGGGATGGATGCGGAGAGTTATCTCGACGACACGGGGCTCGCGACCGACAGTCTCGACGACGACTACGACTCGACGTGGGTCGATGACGGCACCCTGCCGCCCGACCGGTTCCTCGACCGCGAGCTGAGTTGGCTCGCCTTCAACCAGCGCGTCCTTGAGCTTGCCGAAGACGAGACCGTTCCGCTCCTCGAACGTGTCAACTTCCTCGCCATCTTCGCGAACAACCTGGACGAATTCTTCATGGTGCGCGTCGCCGGGTTGAAGCGGCGCATCATGACGGGGCTCGCCGTACCCACGAACGTCGGTACCGAGCCGCTCGACGCGCTCGCCGCCATCAGCGACCAGGCGCACGTGCTGCAGGCACGCCACGCCGCCGCCTTCCGGGACCTCGTGAAACCCGCCCTCGACGAGGCAGGCATCCACATCGAAACCTGGGCGGACCTCGACGATGCCGACAGGGAACGCATCGACGAGATCTTCTCCGCCCGCATCTTCCCGGTGCTCATGCCGCTCGCCGTCGACCCCGCGCATCCCTTCCCCTACATTTCCGGGCTCTCACTCAATCTCTCCATCCGGGTGCGCCACCCGAAGACGGGCAAGGAAGAGTTCGCGCGACTCAAAGTGCCGCCCGTGCTGCCGCGCTTCGTTCAACTTCCGGACGACGAACGCGGGCTCCTGCGGTTCATTCCCCTCGAAGACCTCGTCTCGAACCACCTTGAGGAACTGTTTCCGGGGATGGAAGTTCTCGAGCACCACGAGTTCCGCGTCACCCGCAACGAAGACTTCGAAATCGACGAAGACGAGACCGAGAACCTCATCCAGTCGCTCGAACGCGAACTGCTCCGCCGCCGCTTCGGGCCGCCGATCCGCCTCGAAATCACCGACGACATGGACGAGCGCACTCTCGAACTGCTCGTACGCGAACTGGGCATCACCGAACAGGAGGTGTACCGGCTGCCCGCCCCCCTCGACCTCGGCGGCCTGTTCGAGGTGTTCCGCATCGAGCGGCCGGCGCTCAAATACCGCAAACACGTACCCACAACAAGCATCGCTCTCCTGCCGGGGGAACCGAACGCCGAACCGGATGTGTTCGCCTCGATCGCACGACAGGACATCCTGCTCCACCACCCCTACGAGTCATTCGCGACGAGCGTGCAGGCGTTCCTCGAGCAGACTGCTCGCGACCCGAATGTCCTCGCCATCAAGCAGACCCTGTACCGCACGAGCGGCGACAGTCCCATCGTCGAAGCGCTCATCGACGCCGCGGAAGCGGGAAAAGCGGTGCTCGCGATCGTCGAACTCAAGGCCCGATTCGATGAGACCGCGAACATCAACTGGGCGCGGCAGCTGGAAAAAGCGGGAGTGCACGTCGTGTACGGACTCGTCGGGCTGAAAACACACTGCAAACTCGCGCTCGTCGTCCGCGAGGAAGGCGGGGAGCTTCGGCATTACAGCCACATCGGCACGGGAAACTACAACCCCAAGACGAGCCGCGTGTATGAGGATCTCGGCTTCCTCACGGCGGACGATCAGGTCGGAAAGGATCTTACGCGGCTGTTCAACGAGCTTTCCGGCTACGCGATCGAGAAGAAGTTCAAGAGGCTGCTCGTAGCCCCCATGCATTTGCGCAAGGGACTGCTCAAGCGCATCCGGACGGAAACCCAGAACGCGGCCGACGGCCAGCGAAGCGGCATCCGGATCAAAGTGAACTCCATCGTCGACGAAGCGATCATCGATGCGCTGTACAAGGCGAGCCAGGCAGGCGTGCCCATCGACCTCTGGGTGAGAGGAATCTGCAGCGTGCGCCCGGGAGTCGAAGGACTCAGCGAGAACATCCGAGTCCGCTCGATCGTCGGCCGCTACCTCGAACACTCGCGGATCTTCTGCTTCGCAGGAGGCGGCGATCCTCACGTGTTCATCGGCAGCGCGGACATCATGCACCGGAACCTCGACCGCCGAATCGAAACGCTCGTGCGGCTGACCGACCCCGCGCAACTGGCGGAGATCGAATGGCTGTTTGACGTTGCCATGTCGGAGAAGACGTCATCGTGGTGGCTCGAAGAAACCGGCGAATGGGTGCGCCGCGACCGCACGGAATCGGGACGGCACCTGCAGGACTTGCAGGACGTCATCATGCGAAGGATCTCAGGTCGAAAACGGAGCGGAGCCAGGTGAACGCGAGCGGGAACAACGACGACGTCGTCGCCGCCGGAGCGGTGTGCTGGCGGTCGGTGAAAGGGAAGATCGAGATCCTGCTCGTGCACAGGGATGAACGCGCCGACATATCTCTCCCCAAGGGCAAAATCGACCCGGGCGAGACCCCGCCGCAAACCGCCGTTCGCGAGATTCGAGAAGAAACGGGAATCCGAGTTACGCTCGGCGTTCCGCTTGGCACGATCGAGTACTCGCTCAACGGCGGCCGCGGAAAGACCGTGCACTACTGGGCCGCGGAAGTCACCGATAGCGCTCTCGCCGCATCGAAGTTCAAGCCCAATCAGGAGATCGCGGCGCTCGAATGGCTCCCGATCGGCAAAGCGAGGTCCGCGCTCAGTTACGAGCGCGACAAGGAAGTGCTCGATCGCTTCGCGGATTACGCGGATGCCGGCACCGTGCGCACCTTCGCCGTCATCGTGGTCCGTCACGGCAAGGCGGTACCGCCGGACAATTGGGATGGCCCGGATTCGACCCGCCCGCTCCTCCACCGAGGGCTCAATCAGGCCGCGACGATCGGTCCTGCGATCGCCGCGTTCCACCCCTCGAAACTCGTGAGCAGCACCGCTGCGCGTTGCCGCGCTACCCTCGAGCCGCTCTCCGCGCTCCTCAGTGTGCCGATCAGCGTCACCGCGGACATCAGCCAGGACGCTTACGAACACGGCACAGGAAAGGTCGGCAAGATTGTGCGTCGACGGATCGGGAAACGCTCGACCGTGGTTCTGTGCAGCCACGGCCCCGTTATTCCCGAGATCGTTTCCGCCGTTGCCGCTGAAACCGGGACCGCACTGAGCGGTCCGTTGAGGAAAGCATCCATGCTGTCGACGGGCGAGTTCAGCGTTCTGCACCTTTCGCTCGACCATCCGGAGTCTCGAATCGTGGCCGTGGAGACGCATTCGCCGGCGTCCGCGGCGTGACGACCGCACTCTTCCGCCAGCGTTAACCTCGTGTTCACCGTGAGGGCGCAGAGTTAACCATCGTGACCCCCGTACGCGTGATCGGCTCAGCGGCTATCGCCGTACTCGGGGCTCTCCTCCTGTCATCGTGTGCGGCAAACGAGATGTACCAGCCGGACACCCCGAGCCTGCTTTCCGGAGAAATCAATGGCTCCGGAGCATCCTCTCAAGGCAGCGCATCGGATGTCTGGATCGCCGCCTTCCAGATGAATCACCCCGCGGTGACGATCAACTACTCCCCCGATGGTTCGGGCGCCGGGCGCAAAGCGTTCACGAGCGGAGGAGTCGCCTACGCCGGATCCGACTCCGCGCTCACCGCGTCCGAACTCGCGGAAGACTTCGTGGCCTGCCGGCCCGGCACCCAGGCGATCGACCTTCCCGTCTACATTTCCCCCATCGCCGTGATCTTCAACATCGAAGGGGTCAGCGAACTGAACCTCGACGCGACGACGATCGCGAAGATCTTCAAAGGCGAACTGACCCGCTGGGACGACCCGGCGATCGTCGCTCTCAATCCGGGCGCCGCGTTGCCGTCCGCCCCGATCACCGCGGTGCACCGTTCGGATGACTCGGGCACGACCACGAATTTCACCGACTACCTCGCCCAGCTGGCACCCGAAGTGTGGGATGCCCCTGCCGACGACACATTCCCCTACCGGAAAGGCGAAGCAGCGCAGGGAACTTCGGGAGTCGTGGGGGCGGTCACGAACGGCCGCAACACGATCGGGTACTCCGACGCATCCCGCGCGGGAGATCTCGGCGTCGCCGCAATCAAAGTCGGGAACACGTTCGTGAACTACACCGCCGAAGCAGCAGCCCGGGTTGTCGCAGAATCGCCCGTGGAAGACGGCCGCGCCGAAAACGACCTCGCCATCGCGCTCGACCGCACGACGACAAACCCTTCGCATTACCCGCTCGTCCTCGTGAGCTACCTCATCGTGTGCCAGCACTACGCGGTCGAGGACATCGGAGCCCTGGTCAAGGAGTACGCGCTGTTTGTGGCGAGCGCCGAGGGCCAGGCCCTCGCCGCGAAATCGGCGGGCGCTGCGCCGCTGTCCGCTGCATTGTCGGCGCGAGTGACGTCGGTGATTGAGACGATCCAGTGAGCAGGTCAGTGGGAGGCGGGCCCGCGGCAACCCGGTCACGGCCTGCAGACCGCATTTTCGCCGGAAGCACGCTCCTCGCCGGCATCGTCATTCTCACGGCGCTCGCAGCGGTCGCCGTTTTCCTCATCGCGCAAAGCATCCCGGCGCTCATCGTCGACCCGGCGGCCCTGCCAACGCCATCATCCAGCTTTTGGGCCTACGTCGCGCCGTTGGCGTTCGGCACGGTGTGGGCGGCCGCGCTTGCGCTCATCATGGCGCTCCCCGTGTCGATCGGCATCGCGCTGTTCATTTCCCACTACGCGCCGCGGCGCGTCTCCCAGACGCTCGGTTACGTGGTCGACCTGCTCGCGGCTGTGCCCTCCGTCGTATTCGGACTGTGGGGGATCAAGGTTCTCGCCCCCTTCGTGCAGCCGTTCTACGCGTGGCTCGTCGACAACTTCGGCTGGCTCCCGTTCTTCGCGGCCCCCGTGTCCGGCACCGGCCGCACCATCCTCACGGTCGCGATCGTGCTCGCCGTCATGGTGCTTCCCATCATCACCGCCGTCTGCCGGGAAGTGTTCCTCCAGACGCCCGTGCTCCACGAGGAAGCCGCTCTCGCGCTCGGCGCGACCAGGTGGGAGATGATCCGCACCGCCGTTCTCCCGTTCGGGATGCCGGGGATCATCTCGGCGACCATGCTCGGACTAGGCCGGGCGCTCGGCGAAACCATGGTGGTCGCCATGGTGCTCTCCCCCGCGCTCGTCATCAGTTTCGTCCTCACCGGGTCGGCGAACCCGCCGACGATTGCGGGCAATATCGCGCTCAACTTCCCTGAAGCTCATGGAGTCGGCGTCAATGCGCTCATCGCAACCGGACTCATCCTGTTCGTCATCACCCTGCTCGTGAACACCGTGGCCAGAGTGCTCATCGACCGCCGCAAAGAGTTCTCCGGAGCGAACTGATGAGCGGCACAGCGAACGGGATCGTGAACAGCCTCACGAGTGCGAGGCTCCCCAAGTGGGTACCGTGGGCGCTCCTCGCCGGGAGCTGGTTCGTGCTCGCCGTCGTGTTCGGGATACTCGCTGCAGGCTCCGGCGGCGACTACAACATCGTCGCCGTCGTCTTCTTCGGCACCGTGCTCTTCGACCTCCTGCTCGTGACGGTGTCATACCTCGTCGAAGGCTCGCGCAGGGCTAAAGATCGGCTCATCACATCGCTCGTGTCGACCGCGTTCGTCATCGCCATCCTGCCGCTCATTTCCCTGATCTTCACGGTCGTGGTCGATGGTTGGAAGCGTTTCGATATTGCGTTCTTCACCCAGTCGATGCGCAACATTGTCGGCGCGGGCACGGAGCAGTTTCCCGGCGGCGCTCTGCACGCCATCGTCGGCACACTCGAAATCACCGGGATGGCCACGCTCATTTCGGTGCCGATCGGGCTGTTGGCCGCCATTTACCTCGTCGAGTACGGGCGCGGTCCGCTTGCGAAGGCGATCACGCTCTTCGTGGATGTCATGACCGGGATCCCGTCGATCGTGGCCGGTTTGTTCGCGTTCGCGCTCTTCGCCCTCCTGTTCGACGACCCGGGCATTAGGTTCGGATTCGGCGGGGCCGTGGCGCTCACTCTGCTCATGATTCCCACCGTCGTGCGGTCGAGCGAGGAAATGCTCAAGCTCGTGCCGAACGAGTTGCGCGAAGCAGCCTTCGCGCTCGGGGTGCCCAAGTGGCTCACGATCATCAAAGTCGTCATTCCCACCTCCATCGCCGGAATTGCGACGGGCGTGACGCTCGCGATCGCGCGCGTGATCGGCGAAACGGCCCCGCTGCTCATCATCGCCGGCTTCACGTCGAGCATGAATTACGACCTGTTCAACGGCCGGATGATGGCGCTGCCCCTGTTCGTGTACACGCAGTATGCGAACCCCGGCACGGATGTGCAGCCGTACCTGGATCGCGCGTGGGCCGCCGCGCTGACCCTCATCCTGATCGTCATGGCGCTCAACCTCATCGCGAGGCTGATCGCTCGAATCTTTTCCCCGAAGCTCGGCCGCTGAGCCGAGCAGACCCTCAAGGAAGGCACCGTGTCCAAGCGCATCGAAGTGAATGACCTGAACGTGTTCTATGGCAAGTTCAAGGCCGTGGAAGACGTGACGCTCAAGATCGAGCCCCGCACCGTCACCGCGTTCATCGGCCCGAGCGGGTGCGGAAAATCCACGTTCCTGCGGACGATGAACCGCATGCACGAAGTCATTCCCGGAGCGCACGTGCAGGGCGAGGTGCTCATCGACGGCAACAACCTGTACGGCCCCGGCGTCGATCCCGTGCTCGTGCGCAGGCAGGTGGGCATGGTGTTCCAGCGCCCGAACCCGTTCCCCACCATGACCATCCGGGACAATGTGCTTGCCGGGGTGAAACTGAACAACCGCCGCATCACGAAATCCGACGCGGATGACCTCGTCGAGAGGGCGCTCGTCGGCGCGAACCTGTGGAACGAGGTCAAGGACCGCCTCGGTCGGCCCGGTTCCGGACTGTCCGGCGGTCAGCAGCAGCGGCTGTGCATCGCGCGGGCGATCGCCGTGCAGCCGGATGTCCTGCTCATGGACGAACCGTGCTCGGCGCTCGACCCGATTTCCACCCTCGCGATCGAAGACCTCATCGAGGAACTCAAGGCGGACTACACGATCGTGATCGTGACCCACAACATGCAGCAGGCATCCCGCGTTTCCGACCGCACCGCGTTCTTCAACATCGCGGGAACGGGACAGCCGGGCAAGCTCATCGAGTACGACGACACCACGACCATGTTCTCGCGGCCGTCGGTGCAAGCCACAGAGGATTACGTCTCCGGCAAGTTCGGCTAGCTCCCTGGCTTTCATCATTCAGGAGGTTATGGGGCTGGAGGGGCGCCTGTGCAGTTCGCAATTCAGTCCAGTGGCGTTGGCGCTTGGCAATCGTGGCGGGCGCGGATGATGTTGATCGCGTCACTGATACGCAGCGTTCTGGCGCCCCTGCGTCGAGGGTGCGTTGCGGTGTTCGAGCGTGCAACACTGCATGCCTACCCCTCACGACAATGTGGCGATCGGGAGACGGGTCCGGGACGCTCACCGCGAATCAATGCTGATGCTCGTCGGGGAGGTTAAGTTCGCTGTGGTTCGCATGCGGATTGTTGGCCCCGGCGCTCGTCGCGGCGAGCGCGGGCGTGGTCACGGCCGACACCGCTAGCGCGCCGACCATTAGCCCAACGAGGTAGAGGAACGCAGGTGCTTGCCTGTCCGCAGTCGTCTTGCGCACAGGTACGTCATCCGACTCGACGGAAGCTGCGCGGCGGACCGTGACCCCCGCCGACGCCGCGAGAACAAGGTTGAACGCTGTTGCCGCCGCCATCGGAAATGCCGGGAACGACGATGCCCACTCGGGATGCTCGAACATGACGGCGCCCAGGAGCACGAGCACCCACGCGAGAGTCGGGCTCAACGCCCCCACGAGCGCCGTTCGGGGCAGCAGGAACCGGTTTCGGGACAAGACGCCGACGCCCCAGGCGAACTCGGCAAAGCCGAGAACGCCCAGGACGACGGCGGCGGGAATCGCGACACCGGATGCCACCCCTAAGTGGATCACGCCAGCCCCCATGGCGGCGAAAGCCAGCCAACTCCGCGTGATCTGTGACATCGGTTACGCGATCGCCGTGTGCGTGCGCTTGTCGGTTCCGAGTGCGGTGCCCAGAAGGACAACGGCGCTCGCAAAGTGCAGCACGTGGTCTGCGGAGTTCAAGGCAAGGACGTTGAGCGGAGTTCCGACGAGGAACAGGCCCGCAATGCCCAGAAGCAGGTAGGCGCCACCGACAGTGCCGTTGACCGCTTTCGCAGCGCGAGTACTGACCATGCCGCCGATGATGAGCGCGGCGCCGATGAGCAAGTGCGCCACGTTGTGGAATGCGTTGACCTCGAAAATTCCCAGGAGCAGTCCACCGCTCGTGGAGAAGAAGCCGAAGCCGCTCGTGACAGTAAATCCGAGTAGTCCGACCAGAATGTAGACGGCCCCGAAGACGACGCCAACGAGACGGTTAGGTGATTTGGCCACGATGTTCCTCCTAATCTTTGTGTCGCGGATGTCGCGCACAATGACTATTCGGAAGGGTGCTTGATTCGGATTGGTGAAGTTTACGAACTGGCGATAGCGACGATCGGATCCGTCGTCGGGGCCGGCGATCCGCCCGAAGGTTCCACCGTTATGCCGACCGTGTCCCCTGGGCTCATGGCGCCGTCGAGCACGCGCCACGTCGTGGAGCCCGCATGCGCGTCGAACGTTCCGGCCGAGATGGGGCCGCTCCCGCCGATGTACCAGAGCTGGTAGGTCTTCCCGCCCGAAAGGGTGGGGAGGTCATCGACGAGAATCGCCGACTTCCGTTGGTCGAGCGACCAAATCAGCGTTGCGACACCGCCGCTCGCGAGACTTGCGGTTGCGCGCTGCAGGTCGCTCGCGGAGCTCAACACGGCAAGCGTGTTCGCCTGGCTTTGCGCCGTGTTGTCGGCCGAAATGCCAACCCCCAGAACGGTGCCGCCCGCAAACAGGGTGACTGCGGCCGCCGCAGCCACGAGGGCGGTGATGGGCTTCGAGAACCATCGCGACTGTGCCCGTTTCGCTGCCGGTCCGACTGATTCTTCGCGGACCGGCTGCTCTTGCGGAGTCACGGCAATCTTCGCCAGGATCGCGGACTTCAATGCCGGCGACGGTGTCACGGGCGTGACGGACAAGGCGAGTGCCGTTTCCACTTCCGCCTGCTCCCGTGGGTTGAGGTTCACGTCGCCACCCCCAACTCGTCCCGCAATTTGATCATTCCGTCGCGCAACCGGGTCTTCACCGTGCCGAGCGGAATGGACAGCAACTCGGCAACTTCCGTTTGCGTGTAGCCATCGAAGTAGGTGAGATTGAGCGCCTGGCGCTGCAGTTCACTCAATCGTGCCATTGCGACTTTCACCCTTTCGCTCTCAATTCTCGTCTCCACCTGTTCGGCCGTGTCATCGAAGTCGGTTCCGATGTCCCGGATGCCGATCTTCACGTCCCGATCGCGCCCGGATTGCGCGGACCGCACGCGGTCGATTGCTCGTCGACGGGACATCGTGAGCATCCACGACAGCGCCGAGCCTTTGCTTCTGTCGAACTTCGGGGCCGTCTGCCAGATTTCCAGGTACACCTCCTGGGCTACTTCCTCGGATTGCGCGTGATCGATGAGGACCCGTTTGATGAGCCCGAGCAGTCTCGGTGCCGTTTCGTCGTACAGGTCGCTGAATGCAGCCTGGTCGCCTCGAGCCACTTTGCCCAAAAGTTCGTCGATCGAGTCAGGACCGTCATTTTCGCTGCCGCGGTCGAGATCTGGGAAGCTGGGCACAGAGTCAAGCTTCTCAAATATTGGAGAGGGTTGGTTGACAAAGCCAACCTCGGGCTCCCTCGTTGCGGTGAGCATGTCTGTAGTTCGGCGTGTGCGCCGATACGGATTGGCCGCGGGTTCGGACTGGCGGTGAGTTCAGCGACGGGTTATTCGCCGGGCCGCAGAACGCCTCTCGGCGCGAGGCCGCTCGAAGCGGCGAATATTGGAGCCCGGGGTTACTGCGGCCCGACGCTGGCCCTTTCGGACCACGACGAGTCTAACCGCTGGCTCCCGGATGGGCGATGCGCGCCCACAGTCAATCGAGCTGGCCCCTGCGCCACAGCCTCGCGCATGAGGTCAGCTCCGCCGCGGTTTCGGAAAGCCGGAGCGCGCGCGTGGTCAGCTCGGTTCCCCGATCCGGGTTGGTCGGATCCGCGTCATCCGCAAGTGACATCGCGCCGCCTGCCGTGAGGCGGCAGAACGACGCGGCCCTGTCCAGTGCGATGGCGAAGTCGCCCTGGAACGCTCCGCGAAGGATCTCGTCGGCGAGCGTCAGGATCTCGGCGGGGCCTGTGGGTGTTGGGGCGCCGGCGACGACGTGATCGATCGTGGGCGTCACTTCGGTGCCTCGTTGAAACAGGTAGCTGACGTCCTCGGCATCCTGCCGGACGAACGCTCGCATGAGGTAGATGCGCCACAGTGCACCGGGGAGGCTGCGGGGGCTCGCGCGAGCCCACAGTTCGGCGACCGCGTCGATCCCGTGCTCGTCCGTGTAGGCGATCATCCGCTCGACGACCGCGGCATCCGAGTTTCCCCGCACCCGCGCCAGGAGCGCCGCCGCGGTTTCGTGCGCGACGCTGCTGATGTGGGCAGGATCCAGCCCGCCCTCGAACTCGTCAAACTTCGAGCCCGAAAACTGGGTTGGCTTGTGAAATTCGTCGGTCACGCCTTCCACCCTAGGCGAGGCGTTCGTGCAGTTCACGGCCGCCCGTTCCACGATAGATTTGTAGTGCGGGCCTCTAGCTCAGTTGGTAGAGCAAAGGACTTTTAATCCTTGGGTCGTGGGTTCGAGCCCCACGGGGCCCACCGTTGAGCAACGCCGTGGTGACCGCGCTGGTAGCGTTGCAGTGTGGGCGTACGCGTAGAAAAGTCTGACCTTCCCGGTCTCGGTGTCCGGCACGACCTGATCACCGCCAAGGGCCGGCGCATCGGCGTGGTCACATTCCGCGACGGGCGACGCGAGCTCACCATTTTCGACCTCGATGATCCTGACTCATGCATCGTCTCGATCCCGATCACCGATCCTGAGTCCTCCACTCTCGCTGAGCTGCTCGGCGCGTCGGTCGTGCTCAGCAAGCTCACCGAACTCACCGATGAACCCTCCGGGCTCTTCACCGAGCACATGCTCATCCCGTCCGACTCCATTTACGCTGGTCGACCTCTCGGCGACACGCGTGCGCGCACGCGCACGGGCGTTTCCATCGTGGCACTCGTTCGCGACAAAAAGGTGATCCCCTCACCGACCCCCAACGAGAAGATAGAAGCCGGGGACGCTCTCATCGCCGTGGGCACCCGCCCCGGACTGGACTCTCTTTCCGAGTTGATCATCTCCAAATCCGGCTGAGCACCATGGGCAACGAGGTGCACGAGACGACCCTTCTCCTCGTTGAGGTTGGCGCACTGCTCCTGGGGCTCTCGCTCCTCGCACGGTTCGGATCCCGGTTCGGCATTTCGCCGATCCCGCTGTACCTGCTGGCCGGACTCGCGTTCGGCAATGGCGGAGCGCTTCCGCTTTCCGCGAGCAACGAATTCTTCTCCGTGGGATCCGAGATCGGCGTCATCCTCCTCCTCGTCATGCTCGGGCTCGAATACTCGGCGACGGAACTTGTGGGAAGTCTGAAGCGCTCGAAACTCGCCGGTCTTCTGGATGCCGTATTCAATGCGTTGCCGGGCGCAGCATTCGCGATCATCCTCGGGTGGGGCCCGATTGCAGCGCTCGCCCTTGCCGGGATCACGTGGGTGTCCTCCTCCGGCGTGATCGCGAAACTGTTGCGCGACCTGGGTCGCATCGGTAACCGCGAAACCCCCGTCATCCTTTCCGTCCTCGTCATCGAGGATCTCGCCATGGCGTTCTACCTGCCCGTGCTCTCGGCGGTCGTCATCGGCGCCGGCATCATGCAGGGGGCGATCACGCTCGCGATCGCCGTGCTCGTCGTCCTGATCATTCTTCTCGTCGCGCTGAGGTGGGGACGCTTCCTGTCCCGCCTGTTCCCCGCCGAACACGCCGAGGCTCTCCTGCTGGGCGTGCTCGGCCTCACCATGCTCGTGGCAGGCATCGCCGACCGCGTCAACGTTTCCGCTGCCGTCGGAGCGTTCCTCGTCGGCATCGCGCTCTCGGGACCCGTCGCGCACAACGCAGCACAGCTGCTCACACCGCTTCGCGACCTGTTCGCGGCAATCTTCTTCGTGTTCTTCGGCCTCGCAACGGACCCCGCAGACATCCTGCCCGTGATGCTTCCCGCACTCGGGCTCGCGTTCCTCACCATCGCCACCAAGACGGCGAGCGGATACCTCGCGGCGAAACACGCCGGCATCGGGAAGCTGGGGCGCTGGCGTACCGGATTGTCCCTCGCGCCGCGAGGGGAGTTCTCCATCGTCATCGCCGGTCTCGCGGTCGGCGCCGGCCTCGAACCGCAGCTCGCACCGCTCGCGACGGCCTACGTTCTCATAACCATCATCGCGGGTTCGATCACAACTCGTCTGCCCGATGCCGGATGGTTCCGCCGAATGGTCGGCCCGTCCGCAATCGCCGCGCCTCAGCCCAGCCAGATCCCCACGACGGATCCAAGCGCGTAAGTCACCGCCGCCGCGCCGAACCCGATGGCCAGCTGGCGCAGAGCCCGCTTCGTGGGCGACGCACCGGAGAACAGCCCGACGATGGCTCCCGTCATGAGCAGGATGACTCCGACGAGAACCGAAGCAATCACGACGGCCACGATTCCGGTCGCCCCGAAAATGTGCGGAAGGACGGGCATAGCGGCGCCCACCGCAAAGAAAACGAAACTCGACATCGCCGCACCCCGCGCCGACCCGACCTCCTCGTGCTGGTCGGTCTCGGGTGAGCTATCGAGCCGATGGTCCCGCAACACCGCAGCTGCCCTGTCGGCTGCGTCCGACTCTGACATTCCACGCGCGCGGTAGACGAGCGCAAGCTCGTTCGCATCGACGTCGAGGTTCGTGATCGCCCCGCCGCGATTCGGGCCAGGCGAGCTGGATTCGAGCAGCTCCCGCTGGGAACTCACAGACACGTACTCGCCGGCCGCCATGGAGAGCGCACCCGCCAGCAGCCCAGCAAGCCCGGCGACGATGACGAACTCGTTCGAGGCCCCCGTCGCTGCAATGCCCAGAACGAGCGCGAAATTGCTCACAAGTCCGTCGTTCGCACCGAACACGGCGGCCCGGAATGTTCCGGAGACTCTCGCCCTGCCGCGCGCGGCGAGCCCGCGGACAACCTCTTCGTGGATGCGTTCATCCGCCGCCATCGAACGAGTGGCATCGCCATCCGACTCGTACGGCGACCGTGCCTCTGCCCTCTGGGCGAGCGCAAGCACGAAGACCGAACCGAACCTTCTGGCCAGCCAGCCGAGGATACGCGTGCGGACCTCGTCGCGCAGCGGCTCTCCCACATCATCGCCGAGCAAGGCGAGCCAGTGGGCTTCGTGCCTTCCCTCCGCCTCGGCGAGCGCCAGCAGAATGTCGCGCTCCTCCCCCGTGCGTCGGGATGCGAGGTCGCGGTAGACCGCCGCCTCCGCGCGCTCATTCGCCAGGTAGCGGCGCCACCGGCGAATCTGGGCCGGCGTCGGCGCCGGTGCCGGCTCAGGCGCTGCCATACGTCACTCCCCAACTGCCCGACCATTCTTCGCCCGGTTGCAGCCAACGCAGCCCGATGCCGCTATTGAACGCGTTCGGCGGCGCCGTCATCGGCTCGATCGCGACGGCCTGACCCAGCGCATTCGGTGCGTCCGGACGAGGACGGGGGAACGTGTGCGGAGTGAATGCCTGAACAAACCCGAAGTCGGGGCCCTGCCACACCTCGGTGAAACGACCGTCCGAGGCGCTCAAGCGGTGGCGCGCGCGGCCGTCCGCATCGCGGGAAACCTGTCCGAACGGCGTATCCAAATCGAGATCGCGAACCCTGCGCCCTCCGCGCAAGTCGAACTCGGTGCCGTCGACGGCGACCTCGTCGCCGGGAATCAGGCGGTCATCGAGCACGAACCGCGATTCGGCCGCGAGCGACAAGGTGAGATCGCCAATGGGCACGTCCCCTACCCGGAAGAACGGATGCGCGCCGACGGCGAACGGCGCGACGCTTTTCGAGCGGTTGTGGAACCGATGGGTTACCGTGATTCCGCCGGGGACGACCGCATACCGAACACTCGTGTCGACGATGAACGGGTACCCGTGCTGCGGGTACACGGTCGCCTCGAGCGTGATCGCGCTCGCGCTTCGCTCGGCCGCGCGATACGGCCGAGAACGCAGCAGTCCGTGGATCGCGTTGCGCTTGCCCACCTCGGTCAGGTCGAGCTGCTGAGGTTCGCCATCCAGCCACCACACTCCGTCGCGGACGCGATTCGGCCACGGTGCGAGCACAATCCCCGAACCGTACGGCGGGCTGGACTCGACGCTGTACGCGTCGATGACCTCGACATCGTCGACTTCCAGAACCCGAAGCGATGCTGCCACCTCCGTTATGATGGCGAGAGTCCGGGTGCCCTCGCTCTCCAGCTCAAGAGTGAACTGTTCGCCGGTCGGTGCTCGCATACCGTTCAGCCTAAATGCAGAGAGAATCATGGCGTCGATTACCAGGCACGCGACAACTCTCGCGGACGGCCGCGAACTCATCTACTTCGACGACGCCGACACCTCTCTCGGTGCGGAACGCGCCGTCGACGCCCGCGTTCTCGACCCCCGTCCGCACACCGCGACGATGCGGCAGGATGTGCTCACGGGCGAGTGGGTGTCCATCGCGGCGGCCCGCCAGAACAGGGTGTTCCTTCCGCCGCCGGACAAGGACCCGCTCGCCCCGGCCACTCCGTCGAACCCGTCCGAGATCCCCAGCAACTACGACGTCGCCGTGTTCGAGAACCGGTCGCCCTCGTTCGGCCCCGCGCTGAGCGGCGAAAATGCGCCACGGGGGCTCGCGGACCTGGCCGACCTCGGGATCGGCAGAACCCGCACCTCCGTCGGCCGCTGCGAAGTGGTGTGCTTCAGCCCAGACACCCACGGTTCGTTCGGCAGCCAGACTGTTTCCCGCGCACGCACGGTCATCGAGGCGTGGGCGGACCGTACTGCCGCACTCTCCGCACTCCCCGGCATCGAACAGGTATTCCCGTTCGAAAACCGCGGGGAAGCAATCGGGGTGACCCTGCACCATCCGCACGGGCAGATCTACGCATACCCCTACATCACGCCGCGCACGCAGCGATTGGTGTCCTCCGTCGAGCGGATGCCGCACCTTTTCGACCGTGTGCTCGAATTCGAGCTCGCCTCGGAACGAGTCGTTTTGCGCGGCGAACACTGGAGCGCATTCGTCCCGTTCGCAGCGCGGTGGCCCATTGAAGTGCACATGCTCCCCCACAGGCATGTCGCCGACTTCGCGGAGACGAGCGCTGCGGAACGCGACGAACTCGCCACGATGTACCGCTCTCTCCTTCGCGGCCTCGACCGGATCTACGACTCTGAGACTCCCTACATTGCCGCGTGGCACCAGGCGCCCGTGAATGTCCACCGCGACGACATCCGGCTCATGCTCCAGGTGACGTCTCCTCGGCGGGCTGCCGACAAACTCAAGTACCTGGCCGGCTCCGAGGCCGCGATGGGCGCGTGGATCGGCGATGTCACCCCGGAGAGCACCGCCGAACTCATGCGGGACGGCATCGCCGCGGCAGCACGGGACGATTCGTGACCGACATCCGCGACGATGCGTTCGCGGCGTTCCGGGAACTGTTCGGCCACGAGCCCGACGGGCTGTGGTCGGCGCCCGGCCGCGTGAACCTCATCGGCGAACATACCGACTACAACGGCGGATTCGTGCTCCCGTTCGCCATCGACCGGCGCACCGTCGCCGCGGTCGCAGTACGCGATGACAGGATGCTGCGCGTCGCGAGCGCGTTCGCGGACGAGCTCGTGGAACTCGACCTCGCCGCTCTCTCCCCTGGCGCTCTCCGCGGCTGGTCGGCGTATCCGATGGGGGTCGCCTGGGCGCTGGGTGCAACGGAGTTGGGCGAACTCCGCGCGGATCTCGGCGCAGTACCCGGTGTCGACATTTTCATCGACTCCGACGTCCCGGTGGGAGCCGGCCTCTCGTCCTCGGCCGCGATCGAGTGCGCAGTAGCGCTCGCGCTGAACGATATCTGGCGGATCGGCCTCGACCGGGCGGCGCTTGCCCGGGCGGGCCAACTCGCGGAGCACACGGCTGTCGGCGCGCCCACCGGAATCATGGACCAGACCACCTCGCTTTTCGGCGAGGACGGCGCCGCCGTCTTCCTGGATTGCCGCTCGATGGAGTCCCATCCAGTCAGGCTCGGGTTCGCCGAGGCCGAACTTTCTCTCGTCGTGATCGACACCGCCACCGCCCACGATCTGGCGGACGGCGGGTACCGCGAACGCAGAGCATCGTGCGAACTCGCTGCCGAAACACTCGGGATCGCCTCCCTGCGCGATCTTGACGCGGATGGCCTTCCGCGAGCGAGGGAAGTCCTCGATGAGGTCACCTTCCGGCGTGCGCGGCACGTCGTAACCGAGAACCAGCGTGTGCTCGATACCGTGCGGCTTCTGACGGAAGACGGGCCGGGCGGGATCGGCGAGTTGCTCACCGCATCCCACCGCTCGCTCCGCGACGATTTCGAAGTGTCAACACCCGAATTGGACCTCGCCGTGGAGACTGCGTTGAACCTCGGCGCGCTCGGCGCGAGGATGACCGGTGGCGGTTTCGGCGGCGCCGCCATCGCCCTCATCCCCGAAACTGAGGAATCACTGTTACGAGTTGCTATCGATGGCGCGTTTGCCGAACACGGCTATAGCCAACCTGATATTTTCAGGGTTAACGCCTCCGTCGGTGCCCGACGGGACATGTGACTCACTCTGGTGCAGTGACGCCAAAATAAGGAGTTGACTGTGGGGGTCCCCTTCCTCAGATTCGCGGGAGTCTCGACCGCGGCGCTCGCTCTCGTCGTGGGTCTGTCCGGCTGTGCCGGAGAGTCGACTCCGGCGCCGTCCGTGTCCACTCCGGTCAGCGAATCGCCGACTCCGTCGGCAGAGCCGACCCCCGACGAGACGGCGGACATCCTGTTCACGATTACCGCCAACGTTCGGGCAGTGGATGGCCGCACGATCGGCATTTCCATGGCAGCCCATGCGCCTCTCGCCAGCACGGACAAGGCGGCGGCCGAGTTGCGCGACAAGTTCATCGACTTGTGCGGCGAGGGCAACGGCCCGCAGCCGATCACCGAGCAGTATCTGGAAGACAACGGGAGCACCCTCCTGCGCATCGCACTCGCGTCGACGGCGCCCGATCTGACGTTCGCCTCGCCCATTGCGCTGCACCTGGGCAGCCCCTATTTCGCGCAAGCGGCCTTTGGAACCGGGATAACCCCCACGATTGGCGGCCACACGTGCTTCAACGGATTCGATTGGGCCAAATCGGGGTCGGCAACCGGCATCGGCGACTTCGAGAACTCGGATGCCGGTGCGGATCTGAACCAGTGGCAGTTCGGCCGCTACGGGTTCTCCGTCGATCCGAATTCGGGCGCAACCATTGAAGCGTGCCGGGTAACGATCACCGAGGTCGGTATGAAGAACAACCTCGACCAAGTCCCCGGCTGGGATCCCAGCAGAGCCGGCGACGGCATTTCCTGCATGATCGGCTACGCCGGAGAGTAGTTTCGCTCGGCAAGATCGACGACGTTCGTCAGAAGCATGGCGCGCGTCATCGGCCCTACGCCGCCGGGGTTCGGCGAAATCCAGCCTGCGACATCCGCGACCCCCGGCGCGACATCGCCGGCGATGACCGACTGTTCCCCGTTCATCACCCTGCTGACTCCGACATCGAGGACGATCGCGCCCGGCTTGACATTCTCCGGCGTGACGATGCCGGCAACACCCGCCGCGGCGACGATCACATCGGCTCGCCGCAGATGGTCGGCGAGATCGGTGGTGCCCGTGTGCGTGAGGGTCACTGTCGCGTTGTATTCGCGCCGGGTCAGCAGCGGCCCAATCGCGCGGCCAACGGTGACGCCGCGGCCAACGACGACGACGTTTCGCCCGGACCAGGCAAGTCCGTGGCGTTCGACAAGCTCGATCACCCCCCGTGGGGTGCAGGGCAGCGGCGACGTGATCGGCCGGCTCACGTTCAACAGAAGGCGGCCGAGGTTCGTGGGGTGAAGTCCGTCAGCGTCCTTGCCTGGCGCTACCCGTTCGAGAATGGCGTTCGTGTCGATGTGCGGCGGAAGCGGGAGTTGCACGAGGTACCCGGTGGTCGCCGGGTCGGCATTGAGCTCGTCGAGGACCGCCACAAGCTCAGCCTGGGTTGCCTCTGCGGGGAGCTTCCTGCGGATCGAAGTGATACCCACCTCGGCGCAGTCCCGGTGCTTGCCCGCAACGTAGTGGTGGGATGCAGGGTCGTCGCCGACGAGCACCGTGCCGAGTCCGGGCATGATGCCGGCGGCCCGAAGAACGGCTACGCGCTCTGCGAGCTCGGCCTTGATCGCCGCCGCCGTCGCCCGCCCGTCCAGCACTCTTGCTTTCATCATTCAGGACCTTGTGTGGCAGAAGTGAAACTTGAGGTGGCACTCGCGTGCCTCGTGACTCCCACCATTCCCTTTACCCCCAACAGCCCCATACCCTCCTGAATGATGAAAGTCACAAATCACCAGGACTCCAGGCCGGGGTAGAGCGGGAACGCGTCGGCGAGTTTCTTCACCCGCGCCCGGAGGGCCGCGACATCCGGGTTCGGCTGCAGCGCCGCCGCGATCACGTCGGCGACCTCGGTGAACTCCTCGTCGTCGAAACCGCGAGTCGCGAGAGCGGGCGTCCCGATCCGGAGCCCTGAGGTGACCATCGGAGGGCGCGGGTCGAACGGGACGGCGTTGCGGTTCACCGTGATGGCGACATCGTGCAGGATATCTTCGGCTTGCTTTCCGTCGAGCGGGGAGTTGCGCAAGTCGGCGAGCACGAGGTGCACGTCGGTTCCGCCCGTGAGAACGTCAAGTCCGTTCTCCCTCGAGTCGTCCGCCATGAGGCGCGCGGCGAGAATCTTCGCGCCGCGGACGGTGCGCTCCTGGCGATCCCGGAACTCGTCCCTGCCCGCGAGCAGGAACGCCGTCGCTTTCGCCGCGATGATGTGCATGAGCGGACCGCCCTGCTGGCCGGGGAACACGTTGGAGTTCAGTTTCTTCGCGAGCTCCATGTCGCGGCTGAGGATGAATCCGGAACGCGGGCCGGCAAGCGTCTTGTGCACCGTGCTGGAGACGACATCCGCGTGCGGAACCGGGTTCGGGTGCAAACCGGCGGCCACGAGGCCCGCGAAGTGCGCCATGTCGACCCAGAGTTTCGCGCCCACTTCGTCGGCGATCGCTCGGAATGCGGGGAAGTCGAGCTCGCGCGGATACGCCGACCAACCGGCGATGATGACTTTCGGCCTGTGTTCGATCGCTTTCGCTCGCACGACATCCATGTCGATGAGGAACGTCTTCGGGTCAACCCCGTAGCTCGCCACGTTGTAGAGCTTGCCGGAGAAGTTCAACTTCATGCCGTGCGTGAGGTGGCCGCCGTGGGCGAGCTCGAGGCCGAGGATCGTCTCGCCCGGCTGGGCGATCGCCGAAAGCACTGCTGCGTTCGCGGTGGCGCCGGAGTGCGGCTGGACGTTCGCATACTCGGCACCGAACAGCGTCTTCGCGCGGTCGATCGCGAGTTGCTCCGCGATGTCGACGAACTCGCAACCGCCGTAGTACCGGCGCCCCGGGTACCCTTCCGCGTATTTGTTGGTCAGGACCGAACCGGCCGATTCGAGAATGGCGCGCGGCACGAAGTTCTCGCTCGCGATCATTTCGAGGTAGTCGCGTTGGCGCCCGAGTTCCTGCTCAAGGACGGCCGCAATTTCGGGATCGACGCTGGAAAGCGGATCAGTGAATGTGGAGGGAAGGCGATCGGACACGGGCGGGCTCCTCGGTGTTAAGCAAACGCTGGGCTCATCGGATATCTATAACGGTATCCGCTGCTGGCCCAGGCGTACGGCCGATTCGCTTGCATCGCTCCCCGGTGGTGATCCACCCGAACGCCAGTTGCGATGTTCTCAGCATATCCTCTCGCCATTCCGCCGCGCGAGGCTCGGCTATTCTGAGCAGCATCGTGACGAGAACCACCGTGAAGGGACGTACCGTGAAGGGGGAATCCGCAATGCCGCCACCCGCGAGCGTCATTCCCGCGCCGGCATCGATGACGCTGGGCGACGGCGCATTCATTCTCCCGCGGGAGTTCTCGATCGACGCACGCGACGATGCGGCCCCCGTCGGCCGTTTCCTCGCCGAGGCGTTCCCCGGAGGTGCAGAGCTTCCGGCGCCGTCGAACGGACCCGCCGATGTCTCGATCGCGATCGAGTCCGGCCACGGCACGGTCGGGTACCGCCTCACGGTTGATGCGGACGGCATACGGATCACGGCGGACGATGCCGCGGGAGCGTTCTGGGGAGTGCAAACCCTCCTGCACCTTCTCCCGGCCGTGGCCACCGTGTCCGGCGAACGCACGGTCGCGCACGCCGAGATCTCCGACCACCCGCGATTCGCCTACCGCGGAGCCATGCTCGACGTTGCCCGCCACTTCTTCGGCGTGGACGACGTGAAACGCTTCATCGACGCGATTGCGCTGCTCAAGTTCAACGTGCTGCACCTGCACCTCACCGACGACCAGGGCTGGCGCCTGGAGATCGACGGCTGGCCCCGACTCACGGAGCACGGCGGGTCGACGCAAGTCGGCGGAGGCTCAGGAGGCTTCTACACCCAGCAGGACTACCGGGAGATCGTGTCTCACGCCGCGAGCCGCTACATCACCGTCGTTCCCGAGATCGACATTCCGGGGCACACGAACGCCGCGCTCTCCTCCTACCCGGAACTCGCGGGCGACGGTTCGGCCCCTGCGCTCTACGAAGGCATCGAGGTCGGGTTTTCATCGCTCGGCATCGACAATGAACGCACCTACGACTTCCTTGCCGACGTGCTCGGCCAGGTCGCGGCGCTGACTCCCGGTCCGTGGATCCACATCGGCGGCGATGAAGCGCTCTCCACGACCGAGGAGGACTACCTTCGCTTCATCGAGCGTGCATCCGCTCTCGCGGCCGAAACCGGCAAGACGATCATCGGCTGGCATGAGATGGGCCGCAGCACCGCGCTGCCGCCCGGCACGATCGGCGAGTATTGGAGTTTCACGACTCCGGAAGCCGATGCAGCCGAGCTCTCCCGAGCTTTCGCCGAGAACGCGGGGAAACTCATCATGGCGCCCGCGGACGTCGCCTACCTCGACATGAAGTATGACGCGGCGAGCCCGCTCGGGCTCGAGTGGGCGAAAGGTCCGACGAGCGTTGAGGACTCGTACGGCTGGGACCCCGCCGAGATCGTCCCCGGCATCGGCGATGACCGGATTCTGGGTGTCGAGGCCCCCCTCTGGACCGAGACCATCGCCACGATGGATGATGTCGAACGGATGGCGTTCCCTCGGATCGCGGCGATCGCCGAGATCGCGTGGTCGCCCCGTCGGAAGCGCGATTTCGCCGAGTTCGCGGAACGCCTGGCAGCATTCGGCATGCGTCTCGACGCCCTCGGCATCGCCTTCCACCGCACGCCGAACGTCCCCTGGCGGTAGCGCTCTCTGCCAGAATGGGCCTTCACGCCGGCCAACCCCGCCGGCGCGTGAGGATGAATGCATGTCACTGCTCCGCCGTGCACCGTGGTACCTCGTGGTCGCGATCGCGCTCGCGGGGGCAAGCACGGCGAACGGGGCAATCAACGCGACAACATCCGCGGGCGCCCCACCCGTGGAAGCGACAGCCACGACGCTCGCACGCACCGTCGTTCCCACTCCCGTGTCCCGCATCCCTGGCGAAGGAACGTTCACACTCGACAGCCGAAGCTCTATCGAGGCACGCGGCGAAGCGAGGCCCGTCGCCGAATACCTGGTAAACCTGCTGCGGCCCATGACCGGCCTGTCTCTCCCGTTTTCCGGACGCGGCAACATCGTTTTGATCGTGGAACCCGGACACACTCCGGGAGGCTACGACTTGCGCGTCACTTCGGACCGCATCTGGATCGCCGCGAACGAGGCATCCGGCCTGTTCAATGGCGTCCAAACCCTGCGCCAGCTGCTGCCGCCGAAGACGTCGACGACGACGCGCTACGGGATCTCCGCAACCACGATCACCGATTACCCGCGTTTCGCGTATCGCGGCGCGATGCTGGACGTCGCCAGGCACTTCTTCCCCGTGCCCGTCGTCAAGCGCTACATCGACAACATCGCGCAACTGAAGATGAACGTGCTGCACCTTCACCTCGCCGATGATCAGGGCTGGCGGATCGAGATCGACGGATGGCCGCGGCTGACGGAGATCGGCGGTTCGCGTCAGGTCGGCGGAGGCGCAGGAGGCTACTTCACGCAAGCCGACTACCGCGAGATCGTCGAGTACGCGGCGTCCAGATTCATCACGATCGTGCCCGAAATCGACATGCCAGGGCACACGAACGCAGCGCTCGCATCCTACGCGGAGTTGAACTGCAACGGGCGGGCGAGGGCGCTGTACTTCGGCACGAGCGTCGGATTTTCCTCCCTGTGCGTCGGGAAGGAAGTGACCTGGCAATTCGTGGAGGCAGTGATCACGCAGCTCGCGGCACTCACGCCCGGCCCGTGGATCCACATCGGCGGCGACGAGTCGAGCGCGACGAGCGCGGCCGACTACAACACGTTCATCAATCGGGCGAGCGCCATCGTCGCCTCCACGGGAAAGACCGTTGTGGGATGGCATGACATCGGCTGGGCCACCGAACTGCCCAGCGGGACCGTCGGCCAGTATTGGGACTTCACGACGCCCAGGGGCGGCTCGGCCGTCCTCACCGAGAACATCCTCTTCGTCGGCGGCAAACTGATCATGGCGCCGGCGAACGTTGCCTACCTCGACCAGAAGTACGATTTGAGCGAGCGCATCGGAACGAAATGGGCTGAAGCGCCCCTCACGCTCTGGGAAGCGTACGACTGGGACCCTGCGGCGATTTTTCCCGACCGGAGCGAAGACACCATCCTCGGGGTCGAAGCGCCGCTGTGGACCGAGACGATCCGTTCACTCGCGGACATCGAGTACATGGCGTTTCCGCGCATCGTGGCGATCGCCGAGGTCGGATGGATGCAGCAGGGTGCCCGCCAGTTCGACGATTTCGCCTCGCGGCTCGCCGCATTCGGCCCGTACCTCGACGCACAGGCAATAGGGTTCAATCGCACCCCTGAGGTGCCCTGGCTGAAAGCGATCCCATGAGCACTGTCGTTCACCTCGTCCGGTCGGTTGTTGCGCCGCTCACCCGCACGCGCGCATTCCGGTGGCTCGGGCCGCGGCTCCTTCCACCGTTCGAGCTGCTCGTCAAAGGGTTGAGCGGCGGCCGAGTGCAGGTGAGCAGCCTTCTCGTGCACTCGCTGACGCTGTACTCGACGGGAGCGAAAACCGGCGAGACCCGGGCGACCGAGCTCATGTACACCCCCGACGGACTCGGCAACGCGATCGTCGCCGGAACGAGTTTCGCGAGGGAGCGCCATCCCGGTTGGACCTACAATTTGCTCGCGAACCCAGATGCGGAAATCACGACGGCCGGGAAGCGCCTCGCCGTGCATGCCACACTGATTCCGGATGAGGAGCGGGATGCGGCCTGGGCGCTCATCGAGGCGCAGTGGCCCGGGTACCGCTCCTACGAGCGCGAGTCCGGAAGAACCGTGCGGCTGTTTCGATTGGAGCCCGTAGCGCAGTTGCTGCCGTCCGACTAGTCGACCCAGTCCAGGGTGCGGGAGACCGCCTTCGTCCACTGGCGGTACTCTCTCGTCCGCCGCTCGGAGTCGACGATCGGATGCCACGTCTCGTCTGCCTCCCAGTTCGCGCGCAAGGCATCGATGCTGGGCCAGAAACCGACAGCCAACCCGGCCGCATAAGCGGCGCCGAGCGCCGTCGTCTCGACCACTGTCGGCCGCACAACGTTGACGTCAAGGGCATCCGCGAGAATCTGCAGAAGCAGACCATTGGCCGTCATGCCCCCGTCGACGCGCAAATCGTGGAGTTCGATCCCCGTGTCGGCGGCCATCGCGTCCACGATTTCGCGCGTCTGCCACGCGGACGCCTCCAGGATCGCGCGGGCGATGTGCGCTTTCGTGACATACCCCGTGAGGCCCGCGATGACGCCTCGTGCGTCGCTGCGCCAGTGCGGGGCGAACAGGCCGGAGAACGCCGGAACGAAATAACATCCGCCGTTGTCGTCGACGGATGCCGCGAGCGCCTCGATGTCGCTCGCGCTCTCGATGGCGCCCAACTGGTCGCGGAACCACTGAACGAGGGAACCGCTCACGGCGATCGACCCCTCGAGCGCGTAGTGCGCGGGCGCGCCACCGAATTTGAATGCCACGGTGGAGAGCAGCCCGTGCTGCGACGACACGGGCCTTCTCCCCGTATTGAGAAGCAAAAAAGCTCCCGTGCCGTAGGTGCTCTTGAGGTCCCCCTCATCGAACGCCGTTTGCCCGACAAGCGCCGCGTGCTGGTCGCCCAGTGCGCCAGCGACCGGCACGCCCTCAAGCGCCCCCGTTGCCGCTCCATACACTTCGGACGAGGATGCGATCTCCGGCAGCACGGCGGCGGGGATGCCCATGCGCTCCAGAATGGTCTCATCCCAGCTCAGGCTGTGGAGGTTCATGAGAATGGTGCGGCTCGCATTGGTCACGTCCGTGACGTGGCGCCCGCCATCGACGCCTCCCGTGAGGTTCCAGATCAGCCACGTGTCCATCGTGCCGAACAGCACCTCACCCTTCTCTGCGCGGTCGCGGAGCCCGTCGACATTCTCGAGCAACCAGAGCAGTTTCGGCCCCGAGAAGTAGGTCGCAAGGGGTAGCCCCGTCCGTTCGCGGAAACGCTCCGGCCCGACCGGCGTACCGAGTGTGGCCACGAGCTCCGCCGTGCGGGTGTCCTGCCAGACGATCGCGTTGAACACCGGTTTCCCGGTGGCCTTGTCCCAGACCACGGTCGTCTCTCGCTGGTTCGTGATGCCGATCGCGGCGATGTCGCCGGCATCGAGCTTCGCATCGGCAAGCGCATCCCGAACGACATCCTGCACGTTCTTCCAGATCTCGGCAGCATCGTGCTCGACCCAGCCGGGCTGCGGAAAAATCTGTCGGTGCTCTTTCTGCGCGATGGCGACGATGCTTCCGTGCACGTCGAACACGATGCACCTGCTCGACGTGGTGCCCTGATCGATTGCCACCACGAACTGCGCGCCGTCTGCGCCGCGTCCCGACTTCCTCACCACGCCACGAGCCTAAAGCACCCGGTGAATGCGCACGGGTTGAACCTCTGCCGTCCCCCTACAACGAACCGCGGAACCCCCGCAGCCGCAAGCTGTTCGCGACGACGAATACCGAGGAGAACGCCATCGCCGCGCCGGCGATGAGGGGGTTGAGCAGTCCGAGCATGGCGAGCGGAATTGCCGCGACGTTGTACGCGAACGCCCAGAACAGGTTGCCCTTGATGATGCGCAGCGTCCTGCGCGCAAGGCGTATGGAGTCCGCGACCACCACGAGATCCCCGCTCACGACCGTCACGTCGCCCGCCGCGATCGCCGCGTCGGTGCCCGAGCCCATGGCAATGCCGAGGTCCGCCGCGGCGAGCGCGGCCGCATCATTCACACCGTCCCCGACCATGGCGACGACGCGCCCCTGAGCCTGCAGTTCGCGGATGGCGTCCAGTTTCCCCTGCGGGGTCACGCCGGCTCGCACGTCGGCTATCCCGACCGCTTCTGCGACCGTTGCCGCTACCCCCGCGTTGTCGCCCGTGAGGAGGATGGGGGTCAACCCGAGCCTCGTCAACATGGCAACGGCGCGAGCGCTGCTGGGTTTCACCGAGTCCGCGACCGTGACGAGTCCTCGGACCTCGCCGTCCCACGCGACGGCCATCACCGTGGCCCCGGACGCCTCAGCGTTCTCCGCCGCGCTGGAGAGCTCAGGAGCCACACGGGTTGCCCAGTGTTCCCGGACCCACTCCACGCGGCCCACGATAACCTGCCGACCATCCACGTTGCCGTGGACGCCGTTGCCGGCCACCGCGGCGAAGTCCTCCGCGTCGCCGATCGCGATTCCCCGCTCGGCAGCCGCCTCGGTCACCGCGCGAGCGGTCGGATGCTCCGAATTGTGTTCGACCGCGGCCGCGAACCGAAGCACCTCCTCCTCGGATTCGCCTTCCCCGACGATCACCGACTGGAGCGCCATCTCGCCCGTCGTGACCGTTCCGGTTTTGTCCAGCACGATCGTGTCCGCTCGGCGCGTCTGCTCGAGAACCTCGGGACCTGCGATGAGGATGCCCAATTGCGACCCTCGGCCCGTGCCCACCAGAAGGGCGGTGGGGGTCGCAAGTCCGAGCGCGCACGGGCACGCGATGATGAGTGTCGCCACGGCCGCGGTGAACGCGACGCTGGCGCCGGCGCCGACGAGCAGCCACACGATGAGCGTGAGGAGTGCGAGAACCAGAACAACCGGCACAAACACGGCGGAAACACGGTCAGCGAGTCTTTGCACTTGCGCTTTGCCGGTTTGCGCCTGTTCGACGAGTCGACCCATCCTGGCCAGCTCCGTGTCGGAGCCGACCCGGGTGACTTCCACGATCAGTCGGCCGGTGAGGTTGAGCGTCGCGCCGACCACACGCTGACCGGCGGCGACCTCCACAGGCATCGACTCTCCCGTGAGCATGCTCGCATCCACCGACGATGCCCCGTCGAGAACCAATCCGTCTGTGGCGATCTTCTCGCCCGGGCGCACCACGAACTGGTCGCCGGGGTGGAGCGCGGCAACCGGAACCAGCTGTTCGCGCCCGCCCTCGAGCTTCACGGCATCCTTGGCGCCGAGTTCCAGGAGCGCCCTCAGCGCCGCACCGGATTCGCGCTTCGCCCGCGCTTCGATGTAGCGGCCGGCGAGGAGGAACGTCGTGACGGCCGCCGCGACCTCGAGATAGATTTCGTCGGCGCCGGTGCCCGGTTCGGAGAGGAAGTGGAACGACATCGTCATGCCGGGTTCCCCTGCGGCCCCGAAAAAGAGAGCATAGAGCGACCAGGCGAGAGCGGCGAGCACACCGATGCTCACGAGGGTGTCCATCGTTGTTGCGCCGTGACGCAGATTCACCCAGGTGGCCTGGTGGAACGGCCAGGCGCCCCACAGTGCGACGGGTGCGGCGAGCGCGAGCGCGAGCCACTGCCAATTCGTGAACTGGAAGAACGGAACCATCGACAGGATGACGACCGGCGTCGACAGCACGGCCGAGATGATGAGCCTCTGGCGCAGCGACGCGGTCGGATCGGCGTGCGCCGGCGTGGACTCGCCGGATGTGCCCTGGGCCGCGGGCGGTTCGGGCACTTCGGCAAAGTACCCTGCTGATGCGACGGCCGCGAGGAGCGACTCGACATCGACGCCGCTCGGAACACGCACCTTGGCTTTCTCCGTGGCGTAGTTGACGCTCGCCTCGACGCCGGGGATCTTGTTCAGCTTGCGCTCGACGCGCGTGGCGCACGACGCGCACGTCATCCCGCCGATGTTCAGGTCGAGCGTGTCGAGAATGTCGTGGGCCGGCTCAGTGGTGGTGTCCGTCACGACTACGAGGTCACCAGTTCATAGCCTGCTTCGGTGACCGCGGCGCGGATCGACTCGGCGTCGACGGTCGCCGAGCTGCGGACCGTCACCACCGAAACATCGCCCGCGTTGAGTGCGACCTCGACGCCGGTCACCGATTCGAGCTCGGAGATCTCCTCGGTGACGCTCGCGACGCAGTGCCCGCAGGTCATTCCGCTCACGCGGAACTCCTCGGTGATCTCGGCGGTCGGAGCGGCCTCATTCGATGGGTTGTTCATGTTTTCTCCTTCAGTGGCGGTGGCGGGAAAAGGTTTGGGAGTCAGGATCGGACGAGCCTGGCGATGGCGTCGCTGGCCTCGCGAAGCTTCTCGTCCGCGATCACGCCGCCTTCTCTCGACGCTTCCGCGACGCAGTGGCTGAGGTGGTCTTCGAGCAAGGCGAGCGCGACGTTCTCGAGCGCCTTCGTTGCCGCTGACACTTGCGTGAGCACGTCGATGCAGTAGGTGTCGTCTTCGATCATGCGCTGGATGCCGCGCACCTGGCCCTCCGCGCGACGCAGCCGTTTGAGCAGCGCGTCCTTGTCTTCCACATATCCGATCACCGTGCACCCTCTCCTTCCATGCCGCTCGAGGGCACAATATCACTATACCCCCTTGGGGTATCTAGGAAAAGGGAATAGTCGGTGGCCGTGCCGCGCGGTTTCTGATCGTCCTATCGCTCACGATGAGCAGCGCGAGCACACCCGCCATGACCGCAGCATCCACGAAGGGCAGCGCCCGCAACCCGGGACCCTCCAGCAACAACGCCCCGACGAACGCGCCGCCGCCGATGCCGATATTGAAGGACGTCGTCACGATCGCCGAGGAAAGGTCCCGCAACTGGGGCGACGCCGTGTGCAGCGCCCGCGTCTGAAGGAGCGCCGGAATCCCGCCGAGAGCGGCCCCCCACACGACGAGCGCAATGATCACGAGCCAGTGATGGGTCGGCAGCATGCCGATCACGATGGCGGACACCGCCACGAACAGGACGCCCGCGAACAATCCGAGCCGCGGCAATCGCCCGCCGACCACGCCGACGAGAACCAGTCCGCCCGCGCCGGCGATTCCGTACACGAGCAGCAGGGTGCTCACGGCGCCCTCGGGGAACCCGTTCACATCGGTGAAGTAGGGAACGATGTACGTGTAAAAGAGATTGTGGCCGACCATGATCGTGAGAGTGATGATGCCGACCAGAATGACCCCCGGGAGAGTCGGATCGCGGCGAAGCGGCAACGGGATTTCGCCGGTCTTCACTGGCTGACGGTGCTCGACGGGCGGAACGAACTTCGCCACGAGGACCGTGAACACGAGAACGACGACACCCATCGCGACGAAGGCGAGCCTCCAGCCCACGGCGTGCCCGATGGCGGTTCCCGCCGGCACCCCGAGCACGAACGCGGCAGAACCGCCGGCAGCCGTGATCGCGACGGCGCGCGCGAGCTGCCGCTGCGGAACGAGGTGCCCAGGGTATGCCCCGACGACGGCCCAGAACAATCCGTGCGCCAACCCTCCGAGCACCCGGGTGGCGACCATGAACTCGTAGCTCGGCGCGATGGCACCCAGAAAGTTGGTCAGCGCGAACGCGACAAGCACGATGAGGATGAGCGGCTTGCGCGGAAACCGCCGCGTGAGACTCGTGAGGGCAGCGGCGGAAACCACGACGGTCCCCGCGAACACCGTGATGAGGAGCCCCACTTGCGATTGCGGAACCCTCAGCCCCTCCGCCATCTGCGGAAGAAGCCCAGTCGGGAGGAACTCGCTCGTGACCGTCACGAAGATCGCGCCGGCCAGGGTCACAAGCCCGCCCCACGGGAACGCGGCTTCGGTTTTTGGCACAGGCATGCCGTGGTGCCCCTTACGGTTTCGTGGTGCGTCAAGCCGCCCGCTGGATGCCGCGGCCGGCGGCATCCTTTCCAGCGTATCGCGTGATGCCCTTACGCTTGGGGGCTATGGCCGAAATGATTTCAGGGACGCACTGGGTTCTCACGCTCGTGTGCGCAGACCGCCCAGGGATCGTGCACGCGGTGAGCGGCGCGATCGTGGAGGCTGGCGGAAACATCACGGAGTCGCAGCAGTTCGCGAGCCTCGACACCGGCACGTTTTTCATGAGGCTGCAAGTGGAAGCGGACACCGATCGCACGGCGTTTGAATCGGCGCTAACACCGGTCACCGACCGATATGGGATGACGTGGACGCTGGACGTCGTGGGCCGTCCGCTGCGCACTCTCGTACTCGTCTCGAAAGCCGGCCACTGCCTGGGCGACCTGCTGTTCCGGCAGCGCGCGGGCCAATTGGGCATCGAGTTGCCTCTCGTGCTCGGAAATCATCCGGACCTTGCCGATCTCGCAGAGTTCTACCGAGTGCCGTTCGAAGCGCACACGATCGGCGCTGCGGCAGACAAAGTTGCATTCGAGTCGAGGGTGCTGGCCGCCGTCGATGAGCACGACATCGAACTGGTCGTGCTCGCGCGATTCATGCAAGTGCTCTCGCCCGAGCTGTGCGACACGCTCAGCGGGCGGATGATCAACATCCATCACTCGTTTCTGCCCGGATTCAAGGGTGCGAATCCGTACCGCCAGGCTCACGCACGCGGGGTGAAACTCATCGGCGCAACGGCCCACTTCGTCACGAGCGACCTTGATGAGGGACCGATCATCGAGCAGAACGTCGTGCGCGTCGACCACTCAAGCACGGTGCAGGAACTCCGTTCGATCGGCCAGGACGAGGAATCCCGCACGCTCACGCAGGCGGTGAAATGGTTCGCGGAGCATCGGGTTTTGCTCGATGGCGAGCGCACCATCATCTTCCGCTGAGCCCTCGCTAGGCTTGGAAGGTGCCAGAGCCTCTCACCGCTCCCGAAACACGAATGCCCGTGGGCCCCAACGAGGTCCTCCGGTTCCTCCTCGAACTGTTCGCAATTTTCACGCTCGGCTACTGGGGTTATCTTGCGTGGCCGTTCCCCTGGCCCGGCGTGCTGTTCATGATCGGCGCTCCGCTGTTCGCCATGATCGTCTGGGGGCTGTTCCGCTCGCCGAAGGCGCGCATCCCCCTGGACCCGGTCGGCAGGGGAATCGTGGAGATTGCCGTCATGGGGTCCGCCGCCATCGCCTGGGCGATGCTGGGTCAGCCGATCGTAGCGATCATCTTCGCGATCGTCGCCCTCGTCAGCGGCACCGTCAACCTCCGCCGCGAGATGGCGCGGGAACGGCAGGAGGAACCTCGGTGAGTACCCTGTTTCACAGCGCCAGGAAGCTCGACTCCGACGGCCAGGTCGATGACTTCTGGATGGTCGTCGAGGGAGACGTCATCACCGCGACGGGCGCGGGCCGCACGGCGGACATGTCGCCCGGCACGGAGAGCATCGACGTGTCGGGGAACTGGCTGGTTCCCGGCTTCATCGACCTCCACGGCCACGGCGGCGGCGGACATTCCTACGACGACAGCGCTGAGGAGATCCTCGCGGGCATCGCCACGCACCGCTCCCACGGCACGACCCGGTCGATCGTGAGCCTGGTAGCGAACCCGGTCGCACAATTGCGGGCGAGCCTCGCCGTCGTCGCCGACCTCGCCGAGGCCGACCCGACCATCCTCGGCTCCCACCTCGAAGGACCGTTTCTCGCCGAGAGCAAACGTGGCGCCCACAACCCCGCCTATCTGAAAGCACCGCTCCCGTTTGAAGTGGAGGAACTCGTCGGCGCTGCGCGCGGCACGCTGAGGCTGCTCACGATCGCCCCCGAACTCCCCGGCGCACTCGACGCCATCGACGTTCTCGTTGACGCAGGCACGCGCGTCGGGATCGGCCACACCGATGCCGATTTCGACCTCGCGAAGGAGGCTTTCGATCGTGGCGCGCGCATACTGACCCACGCGTTCAATGCCATGAACGGAATACATCATCGAGCGCCAGGGCCCATCGTCGCCGCATTCGAGGACGAGCGCGTGACGATCGAACTCATCCTCGACCTCCAGCACGTGCATCCGGATGTCGCGGGCATGGCGTTCCGCGCGGCACCCGGCCGAATCGCGCTCGTCACCGATGCGATGGCCGCCGCCGGATCCAGCGACGGCGATTACCCGCTCGGCACACTCAATGTCACCGTGCGGGACGGGCTCGCGGTACTGCGCGGCACCCAAACCATCGCGGGTTCGACGCTCACGCAGGATGCGGCGCTGCGCAACGCCATCACGCACGCGGCCGTGCATCCCGTCGAGGCGATCGCTTCGCTCACGACTGTTCCTGCCCGGGCTCTCGGGCGCGACCACGAACTCGGGCGCCTCGCGCCGGGGTACTCTGCCGACGCGGTGATCCTCGATACCGGCCTCCATGTGGACCGGGTCTGGGCGAATGGCGCGCTCGTCGGTTGAGCGCTACCGGTCTTCCCAATCCAACCGATGGTTCCACGCGTTGCGGTAGTAGTCGGCATGCGCGAGTTCCGTCGCCGCATCCTCGTCGACGATGACCGTCACGCGCGGGTGCAACTGAATCACCGACGCAGGAAGACTCGCGGTGACGGGGCCTTCGACCGCACCGGCGACCGTATGCGCCTTCGCCGCCCCCATCGCGAGAAGCACGAGGTGGCGCGCGCGAAGGATCGTCCCCAGGCCCTGCGTGATGCAGTGGGTGGGAACGTCCTCGATCGAGTCGAAAAAGCGCGCGTTGTCGATTCTGGTCTGTTCGGCCAGCGACTTGATACGGGTGAGGGACGCGAAGGATGAGCTCGGTTCGTTGAACCCGAGGTGACCGGTTCGTCCAATTCCCAACACTTGAAGGTCGACTCCTCCAGCCGCCTCGATTGCCATCTCGTAGTCGTCGCCAGCGGTCTCGATCGGCCCGCTGTCACCGGGAACATGAACGAGCCGGGGCGTCAGGCCAAGCGGCTCGACGACTTCGCGGTCGATGACGGCGCGGTAGGACTGCGGATGCCCCGGCTCCAGCCCCACGTACTCGTCGAGCGCGAACCCGCGCACGCTCGACAGGTCGAGGCCGCGCGTCGCAAGGGACTTCCAGGTCGTGAGCGGCGTCGAACCGGTCGCGAGCCCCAGCACGGCGTCCGGCTTCCGGCGCACGAGCTTCTCGATCAGGTCGGCGGCGACCACACCCACCTCATCCGCGTCGCGGACGATCACAACTTCAGCCATCAGTCGACCCTACCGGCTCTGCCGTGCGCGGCCGCGACATCGACGACGGCACCGATCCCGCGACGGTTGCAGCGACGTGCGCGGCACCCACGAATGCGGCGCCCACGGCAGCGGACGGGAACCCGCCGGGCATCAAACGCACCCGGTCGGAGAGTTCGAGCGAGTGGAGGAACGCGGATTCCTTCGCACGGGACTCAAGGACGGACTTCACGCCGTCCAGCAGCTCCGCGCCGAGCGAAGCGATCCCGCCGCCGATCACGACGACATCGACGTCGACGGCGAGCACGAGCACTCGTACCGCCGAAGCGGCGCTCTCGAGCAGGCGGGACCGCACGTCGACCGCCGCCCTGTCGCCCGCGGATGCCGCCTCGAACAAGTGCTGCACCGGGTGGGGGTGATCCGTCGGCCACTGCCTCGCGACGGCGGAGCCGGAGGCCATGAGTTCGAGGCAGCCTCTTTGCCCGCACGGGCATCGCGGTCCAGAGGGGTCGACGGGAATGTGCCCGATTTCGCCGGCCGTTCCGCGCGAGCCCCGCCACAGCGTTCCGCCGACGACTATTCCGGCCGCAAGTCCCGTCCCGAGATTGAGGTACGCCATCGAGTGTTCGTGGTCGCCGGGCCAGCCCTCTGCTTCCAGAAGATGGTACGCACCGAGAGCCGCGGCGTTCACGTCGTTCTCGATGCGTACAGCGATTCCGAGTCTCTCGCTGAGTTCGGATCCCAGATCCAGCCCGCCCACACCGAGGTTGACGGCGTGCGCCACCCGCCCCGAGGCCGAGTCGACGCGGCCGGGCACTCCGACGCCGATCGATGTCGCGTCCCCACCGCGGATGCCCGCGAGTTCGGCGACGCGAAGCACTGCGTCGACCGCGGTGTTCACAACGGCTTCCGGCCCGTAGCCTGTCGCGAGCCGGAGCTGGTGGAGCAAGGCACCGGTTTCGTCGATGACGACGGCATCCGTCTTCGTGCCGCCGATGTCGACGCCGATGCGCAACTCTTGTGCCCCCGCGACCGAACCGATCATCCCTTGACCGCCCCGCTCACAAGGCCCTGTGTCATGCGGCCCTGGATGATGAGGAAGAAGACGATGACGGGAATCGACATGAGCGTCGACCCGGCCATGATGGCGGCCCAGTTCGTCGTGCCGTTGGCGACCTGGAAGATCCGCAGCCACACCGGCAGCGTCATCATCTCGGGGCGGGACATGACGACGAGCGCGAGCAGGAACTCGTTCCAGGCCTGAATGAACCCGAACACTCCCGTCGCGACGAGCCCGGGCGCAAGCAGCGGGAACGTGATCTTCCAGAATGCGCCGGTGCGGGAGAGGCCGTCGATCATGCCGGCTTCCTCGAGGTCGACGGGGACTCCGTTGACGAAGCCGCGGAGCGTCCAAATCGTAAACGGGAGAACCGTCGCGACGTAGACGAGAGTGAGACCAGCGATCGTGTTGAGGAGCGACCAGTCGTCGAGCACGCGATACGTGGAAACGATCATGGCCTCGGCGGGGATCATCTGCACGATGAGAATCGTGATGATGAATGACTTGCGCGAACGGAACCGGAAGCGCGTGACCGCGAGCGAGGCGAGGAACGCGAAAACGAGGGCGATCACGACCGTGAGGATCGTGACGATGAGCGAATTGCCGAGCGCGGGCAGGAATTGCGCGCGATCGGTCGCGAGGAGCACCGTTTCGTAGTTCCGGAGGGTGAAGTTCTCCGGCCAGAAGTTCACGTCGGAACCGATGATCTCGTTGTTCGGCTGAAACGAGGTCTGAACCATCCAGTACACGGGGAATGCCGCGCACGCGAACACGACGAGCGAGATCGCGCTCAGCACGATCGACACGGCCCGCTTGCGCAGCTTTCCCGGCTTCCGCCGGGTACCGGCGCGAGAGGAGGATGCAGTGGCCGGCGGTGCGACGACGGTGCTCACAGTTGCTCCTCCTTCAGGCTCTGCCGCACGTAGTAGAGCGAGATCGCCATCATGAAAATCACCGTGATGATGGCGATCGCGCCGCCGAGCCCGTACTCGCCCGACCCCAGGGCAACCTGGTAGATGTACACGCCGAGCGTCGAAGTCTGCTCGCGGATGCCGCCGATACCCTGCAGCGCGTAGATCTGCGTGAACACGCGCAGATCCCAAATGACCTGGAGGATCGTGACGACGAGGAAGATGGACTTCAGGTACGGGAAAATGATGAGCCGGAACCGTTGGGGGGCGGTTGCCCCGTCAAGTTGCGCCGCCTCGACGATCTCACCCGGAATCTGGGTGAGCCCCGCGTAGACCGTGAACGCCACGAACGGAATCGCGCCCCACACGATGATGACCGTCGCCACGAAGAAGAAACTCACGGGGTTGATGAGCCAGGAGTGCGCGTGGAAGTCGAGGCCGAAGAAGTTGGTGAGCGCGTAGTTGACGACGCCATAGGAGGTGTCGAACATCCACCCCCACACGATCGTCGCCGTGAGCGCCGGCATGGCCCAGGCAAGGAGAAGCCCCACGGACATGAGCACGCGAAAGAACCTGTTGAGCCTCGTCATGAGGAGAGCGACGAGCGTTCCGCCGATCATCGTGACCACGACGTTCACGATGCAGAACAGGATGCTGCGGATCATGACGTTCCAGAACGCCGGGTCGGTGAGCACTTTCACGTAGTTGTCGAAACCGACGAAGGGAGCCGGCGCACCGAACACCTGAGCGCGGCCGAACTCCTGGAACGAAAGGACGACGAGCTGGATGAGGGGCCAGCCGATGACGACGAGCAGCACGGCGGAGGCCGGCACGAGCAGCATGAACGGCGTGAAACGGGCACGGCGCTTCGCCGCCGACTGCGGCGCCCTGGGAGCGGGCGCGGCGGGCACCGCTGGTGCCTCGGTGGCTAGTGACGACATAGTTAATCCTCCCGCCTATGATGGGTTTTGTGCCCCGGCCTTTCCTAGGGCGATGGGCAGTGCAAAGGGATGCTCGACGCACCATGCACGGTCGCGCCGAGCATCCCCTTTGGCTGAGCGGACTAGCCGTTCAGTATGCCGTTGATCTTCTCGTCGAGCGCTTTCGCGAGCGCTGGAATGTCGCCGCCCTGGGCGATCTGCACGAAGAAGTCGGTCAACGCACCCGATGCTTCGACATCGGCCCACTTGGGTGATGCCGGGGTGAGGCGCGCGTTGCCTGCGGCCGATGAGATCGCTTGAGCGACCTCATCCGTTCCCAGAGTGTTCGCGAGCGAGACCTTGGCGGGAACGAGCCCGTTCTTGCCGTAGATCGTCTGGAACTCGTCGCTCAGGATGATCGCGAGCGCCTTCGTCGCCAGTCCCGGGTGCGCAGACTTCGCCGCGACGGCGATGTTCGACCCGCCCGCGAAGACCTGCGCGGCTCCGCCGTTCGCACCCGGCAGCGCGTACACGCCGAGGTTCGATTCCTGGTCCGGGCATCCGGGAGTCTCGGCGTCCGCCGGGGCGAGGATCGACCACTTGACCCAGCTGGGCGCGGAGAGCTGCAGGCTCGTCCCCTCGCAGAATCCGACCTGCGGGTTGGTTTCGTTCGCATCCTTCGGAGCGCTCGAAGCCTTCGTCATGAGCTCCTGAACCTGCTCAAGCCCCTTGATCGAGCCGGCCGAGGAGAACTGCGACGACCACGTGCCGTCCGCGAACGTCGCAACCTCTCCGCCGTTCTCCCAAATGAAGGGGAGCGCGTTGTACCAGTCCTGGCCCGGCCACCAGATTCCGGACTTGCCCGGGTTGTCTGCGGCGAGTTTCTCGGCGTTCGAGATGTACTCGGCGAGCGTCGTCGGTACTGACAGTCCGGATGCGTCGAGTGCCGCCTTGTTGTAGAACACGAGGCGCGAACCGGAGTAGAGCGGTGCCGCGTAGAACTTTCCGTCGTAGCTGCCGGCCTCGACGAAGCCTGGAAGCAGGTCGTCCCCGCCGAGGGCTTCGAACTGGTCGGTCAGGTCGAGGAACGCGCCGGACGACGTGAACGCTGCCGCCTGAGTGTTCCCGACTTCGACGACATCCGGGCTGTCGCTTCCCGACAGGCTCGTGGTGAGCTTGTCGACGAGTCCCGTCCAGGACTGTTCCTCGATCGTGAGGGTCGAACCGGGGTTCTCCGCCTCGAATGTGGTCTTCAGGTAGTCGCGAGCCTCCTGCGGAGTATCGGTTCCCACCAGCCAGACGCGAATGTCGGCGGGTCCCTCGTCGGCGGCGGGCGTGGTCCCACCTCCGGCGCAACCCGCGAGAGTTATCGCAGCAGCAGCGGCGATCGCCGCGAAGCTGAGCTTCCTCATCTTGTGTTCCTTTCCTAGGGCGATGGTGTCAGCGAGCTGCTGGACACCCCGTGGTGCGTGGGGTCATGAAACCCCGAGTTGCCCGGACAGGACCATGACGGCAGCGCCGCGCATGACGATGTCCTCTCCGAGCGTCGTCATCCGCAACGTGAGATCGCCATGGAACTCGGCCATCGTTCGGTTGCGGAGCGTCTCGATCGTCGCGCTCGCAAGCGGACCATCGAGAAGTTGGGGCGGACCACTCAACACGATCTCAGCGAGATTGAGTGCTCCGACGACGGGGGCGAGAGCGATGCCGAGGTGGCGTCCCGCCTCCGTGAGGATGTTTTCCCGCGGTGTGCCCGCCGCGTCGGCGTGCGCGAGGGCGGCGTCGAGTCGCGGCGCGGCGAGCCAGGTCTCGAGGCACCCTGCCTTTCCGCACACGCACGGCAGGCCGTCCTGCGTGCCGACGACGACGTGGCCGATCTCGCCTGCCGCGAAGCGGCTGCCGAAGAGCGGCGTTCCTCCGACAAGCAGTCCTGCGCCGACGCCGTGGCCGACTTTGACGAGCATCATGTCGCGGTTAGCCCCGCCGAAGCTGTGCTCTGCGAGTACCGCCGCGTTCGCGTCGTTTGCGACGACGACGGGAAGAGCGAAACGGGTTTCCAGGATCTCCTGCAGCGGTTCGTTCGTCCAGCCCAGGTTCGGCGCGGAAAGCACGGTGCCGTTCAAATCCACGATGCCCGGGGAGCCGACACCGATCCCGAGGATGGGGCTCGAGGCGAGCGCGACGAGTTGGCCGACGAGTTCGGAAACCTTTGCCGTCACGTCCGTTCCCGTGCTCCCGGCGAGTGCGATCTCACGGCGCTCGAGGATCGTGCCGTCGATGTCGAGGAGCGCTCCGCGGAACAGCGCGTAGTCGCTCAGGTCGATTCCGACGATCTGGAATGCGTCGCGGTTGATGTCGAGGAGGGTTGCCGGCTTCCCTGGGCGCGCGTCCTCGCGCTGGCCGGTTTCGACGATGAGGCCCTCGTTGATGAACTCCCCCACGAGGACAGAAATTGTCACGCGCGTGAGCCCTGTGCTCCGGGCGATATCGGCGCGGCTTTGCTGGCCGGAATGGTAGAGGGTCTGGAGGACGAGAGACCGGTTGTGGTTTCGTGCGTGTTCCGGCAGCACTTTCGCGCTCGGGCGCAGCGCACGGCCGGAGGCGAACCCCTGGGTCGTGTGGTCCGCGAAGCCGGATCCGCGAGTCGCCTGGACGATCTTCGGAGGGAGGCTTCGCTGCGCTCCCGCTGCAGTCATTTTGTTAGTAAAGCGTACAAACAAACTTTTGTCCAGTCTTGAACCGCAGGTTTCTCGACGTGGTCCGCCCGCGGCCACCTCCGTTTCGAGGCGCGGCAGAAGGCGGGCTCGCACGCGCAACACGCGACCGGTGCAGCGGGAGACCCCTCAGGGCCGCCTCGTTGCACCGGTCGCTGCGACTGGCGCGCCTTTGCTAGAACAGAATCAGCAGGTATCTCGTCGGGCTCGTCGATCCTTCGACTGCCGCATCGTCCGGTGTGAACACCGCCTGAACCCGGTAGAGCCCGCTGCTCTGCTTCGGCAGTGTGTACGAGACGGTGCCATTGTCGGCGGCCGTGAGAATTATCGTCGAGACGGTGCTGCCGTTGACCCGAATCGCGACGCTCCCCGTTGGCGGTCCGGATGCCCCCGACGTGACCGTGACATTCGCGGTCGTCGTTTGCCAGGAGAACCCGATGAACCGGTTCAGGCTCAGCGCAGTCGAGGACGTGAACGGAACCGTCACGGGCGCGGACACCGCGGTGCCAGGCGGAAGGTCGCGCTTCGTCGCGGTCACCACGACCGTGAGCTGCTTGCCCTGATCCGACGCCGCGATCCGGTAGCGCCGGGAGTCCGCCCCCGGAATGTCCACGCCGTCAGCCTGCCACTGGTAGGCGAAGCGCAGCCCGCTGACATCCCACGATCCGGGATTCGCCGTGAGCCTCTTCCCCACCTTGACGGTCCCCGAAATCGTCGGCGGCGACGTGTTGATGGGCGTGCCCGGCAACACGACATCGCCCGTCGTCACCGTCAGGAGCGTTTGCGCCCCCGTGTCGCCGTACCCGATGATCCCGAGGTAGCTGCTGTGCGCCTCAAGGGCGCTCCAGCTCGCAGTGTACGTGAACGGCACGCCCTGGACGCCGGGGATCACCGCGGGATCGAGCCCGATCGGCGCGCCGCTCTCCGTCACCGAATAGGTGCGGAAGTCGAACGCCGTCGTCGGGTTCGCCGAATAGATGTCGACGTACACGAGGTAGTCGGCGGCATCCGGATTCACAATGTCCACGCGCTCGTCCGCGGATGCCGTCGCGGACTGCCAGCCCGCGACCGGGGTCCCGGTCGAATCGAGCTGGTACACCGTGAGGTCGAGGTCCGCGGTGTCATCGATCGCGTCGAGGTCGAATCGGGCGAGAACGGTGCCGCTCGGGACCGTGACCGTGTACTCGAAGAAATCACCCGTCGTTCCCGAGCCGGAGTGCTCGGTTTCGACGCCCGTCGGGTCAGGCTGGAGGACACCGAGGCTCAAGCCCGTCGAGGTGAGCGGGATATCCGCGTCCGACCCGGGAGTGACCGTGATGCCGACCGATCCGTAGGCTCCTTCGCCTGCGACGTTCTCCGGCGCCACGATGGCAACCGGCTGAATGGCCACGGGCGAGCGGACGACAGTGCTCCCGCTCGTCCAGGTGAGTGCGCCAGTGGCAAACGTCTCGAGCGGGGCGGTCGTTCGCGTGAACGTGACCGTGTAGCTCGCGGTGTCGCCAGCGCTCGCAAAGCTGAGCGTCGACGGTGTGACCACCGCGTCGATTCCGGGCACCGAGATCGACGCCGTGAACGTACCCGGCTGTGTCGCCGTCACGGTCCTCGTGATCGTCTCCGGCGCCGTGAGGGCGCCGATCGCGATCGAGGCAAGGTTCAGGTTGCTGGGGTCGACAGGCGGCGCACCGACGTCGTATCCGATTCCCTGGATGTATGAGAGCCAGTCGTTCACACCGTTCAGGTACAGGAGACCAGGCTCGAAGTACTTCGTCGGGTCGACGTGGCCGGCGCCCTGCACGAACGGATCCGCCACCGGATCCCCGTTTCCGTCCACCGTGTTGTACGCGCTCGTCATCATGGCCGACTTGATCTCCGAGGCAGACGCGGTCGGGGATGCCCCGAGGTACAGCGCGGCAAGTCCGCTGATGTGCGGCGCGGCCATCGACGTCCCCGACAGGAACTGGAACGTCGGTGAAGCGCCCGCCGCGTTCGCACCATCCGCGATGATGGCGACGCCCGGCGCTGAGATGTCAGGCTTCAGGATGTCGCTCCCATCCGCGAGCACCGGCCCGCGCGAGGAGAATCCGGCCACCTGAGGGGTCGGCGGTTCGATGCCCGTGGAGTTTCCTGCCGCGAAACTCGCCGTTGCCCCCGGGGTCGCCGCATAGGCCATGACCGCATCGTGGAACTGGGCATCCAGGTGGATGGTCGGAACCGAGTGGTTGTCGAGATCCGTCGAACCGGGCGAGACATTCACGAGGATCATCCCGATGCCGCCGGCCCTGGCGACCTCGGCCGATTTGTCGACTCGCGCGATCACGCCGCGCTCGCACACGACGATCTTGCCCTCGGTCAGTGTCGGGTCGAGCGTGTCGGCGAAGCACAGGTTCGCGTTTGCCGCGCCCGCGAGCTTCACGCTGTCCGCAAGAACAAGGTCGCCGGTCAGCGGCGGCGCGCCGGGGGTCATGTCGACGGTGACCGATGCTCCCGCCATCGCGACCCCGTTTCCGAGCGTCACGGTGGCTTCGTAACTCGGGATCGTGCTCGCGGCCACTGTGGTGATCCAGGGCGACGCGTTGTCAAGAGTGGACGAACCCGGCCCGTCGTTGCCCGCTGACGCCGAGACGAAGATCCCCGCGGCCGCGGCGTTGAGGAACGCCTGATCGGTGAGGGACACCGTGGTTTGCGCCGCTCCGCCGCCAATCGAGAAGCTGATGACGTCGACGCCGTCGCTGATCGCGGCGTTGATCGCTGCGAGGATGTCCGACGTGGCGCAACCGTCATCGGTGGTTACATTCGGATCCGTTCCGGACCAGCACACTTTGTACGTCGAGATCTTCGCCGCGGGGGCGACGCCCGTGATGGTTCCGAAGCTTGTTCCCTCGATCGACGCCGGCACGTTCGCGTTTCCCGCCGCCGTGCTGGAGGTGTGAGATCCGTGGCCGTCGCCGTCGCGCGGGGACAAGTACTCGCCGATCGCCGCACTGCCGATGTTCGCCGCGCCGAATCCGTCGACGAAGTACTGAGCGCCGATGATCTTCGTGTTGCAGTCCGATGCGGCGAACTGTTCGCCGGCTTCGCACGTGCCATGGAACGTGGCGCCGTCACCCTTCACGAAGTTGATGGTCGACCCGCTCAAGTAAGGGTCCGAGCCCGGCGTCGTGCCGAGTGGCGCTCCCGCGAAGGACGGGTTCTCCGGTGCGATTCCGGTATCGATCATCCCGACGACGACGCCCTCGCCCGCGTGCTCCACGCCCCCGAGGTCGGCCCACACGCCATCCGGCCCGTCCAGGCCGAGGAACGACGTCGACGGTACGGCGGTGATCTTGCGCATTTCATCCGGGACGATGCTCGCGACTTTCTTGTCTGCCGCGAGTTCCATCGCCTGCTTCGCGGAGAGGTTCGCCGAAAAGCCGTTGAGGGCGAGCGTGTAGGAGTATTCGATCTGGGCACCGACGGAGGCCGCGACCTCCTTCTGCTGCTGCTCGAGGTAGTCGGAGTAGTTCTCAACCGAGCGGTTGTCCGCGTTGAGCTGCTTGCCCGACTTCGGCGTCGTCGGCGCGAACCCGTTCGTTCCGCCGCGGTACGTTGCGGCGGCGTCATCCACGAGGGTGACGACGTAGCGCCCCGGGGTGAACGTGGTTTGGTGGTGGCCGCCGATGGATGTGGGTGCGGCGGCAGCCCCGAGCGCGGTTCCCGCGATGAGGCCTGAGGCGATGAGTGCGCTGGTGGCGACTCCCGCGACGAACTGGCGAATGCTCACGATCGTGTCCCTCTCTGAACAGCACGGTATTTGCTGCAGTCGGGTCTGCGCGTGAAATTGACGATAAACCCGTTCTACCCCCATAAGGGGCACTTCGTTACCAATCCGTTACGTATTTGTGACTTTCTCACCGTTTCGGCGGATGCGCCGCACGCTGAGCGACTCGCGCTCGTTGAGCAGCTCGGGGGCGAACCCGGCAGCCTGCTTGTACCGGGCGGCGATGGAGGACAACTCATCCGGTGAAACCACGTCGTGGATGTGGGAGAAACCCTCCGGCGCGCGCTCGAACGCGAGCTGCATGACGCGCTCGGGACCGAGTTCGCGATTGCTGAGCGTCAAAGCCGACGTCAGCGGGAGTCGGGCGGCCTCGTAGCGGGAAAGCGCCTCGGCCGCCGTCTCAGCGGTCGCCAGTTCGCGCGCGAGCGTGCGCGCGTCGATGATGACCTGCGACGCGCCATTGGACCCGATCGGATACATCGGGTGCGCGGCATCCCCCAGGAGCGTCTGGTGGCCGAAGGTCCAGCGCGCGACCGGATTCCGATCGACCATCGGATACCGAAGCAGCTGGGTGGCGGAAGCAATGGTGGCCGGCACATCCAGCCAGCCGAAGTCCCAATCGCGAAACTCGCGAGCCACCTCCACCGGATCAACCGAATGAGTCCAGCTGTTCTCGCCCGGGCCATCATCGAGCACTCGTCGTTCCGCGATGACGTTGAGCCGCACGAGACCGCGATGGTCACCATCGTCCATGGTGCCCGAGAGAGGATAGGCGACGAATTTCTGTTGGCCGTCTCCCGCCATGATCATGGTTCGCCCGTCCAGAAACGGCTTCACCCACGCCGTGCCCCGCCAGAGCATGAGGCCGTTCCACACGGGGTCGCCCTGGTCCGGATACCGGCGGGCGCGCAGGGTGCTGTGGATTCCGTCCGCGCCGACCACGACATCCGCGTGAACGACGCGCTCGCCCCCATCGTGCGAGCGGAGCACGACGTCCTCCCCGCCCGCGGGCGTTGCCGACGGGTTCGCAGACCGCACCGTGGATCCGAGAACGATCGATCCGGGCAGCGCGCGCTCCACGGCATCGCGGAGGAGCATCTGCAGTTCGCCGCGGTGCACCGAGTATTGCGGCCACCGGTAGCCGGCATCGATGCCTCGGGGCTCCGACCAGATTTCCTGGCCGAAGCGGTTGAAATACGTCAGTCGGCTGGTGGCAACGCCGAGTTTTGAAAGCTCATCACCGAGCCCCAACTCGGTGAGTTCGCGAACGGCATGCGGCAGCAGATTGATTCCGACGCCGAGCGGGCGAAGCTCGGTCACGCTCTCGTACACGGCGACATCCCGGATTCCCGCCGCATGCAGCGACAGGGCGGTTGTGAGCCCGCCGATTCCCGCGCCGGCGATCGCCACCCTCATGACATCGCCCCGGATACCGTCATGACGATTTGCACCCTCCGCTCCGCCACGCGCTCGGGAATCGCCGCCATGACCGCAGCGCGCTCCGCGGAATCCAGATACCGCGACTCGACCTCCGCGAAGGTCTCGGGGGAACCCTCCACGCCGACGGCCCACATGAACTCGTTCGTTTCGGGGATGCCGTACGCGAACTCGATGGAGAATCCACAAGCCAGTCGAAGTTCTCGCATGACCGACGCCCACCACTCGACAAACGCCGCGAACTCCCCCTCGTGGATCGTGTACCTGCGGAGCTGGATTGTTTTCAACGCGACGCTCCTTTCACGCTGTCATGGTCGGTGGCGGGCAGGGAAGTCGTCGGCCGGTCGCGGTCGTACACGACCTTCCCGCCGGACAGCGTCAACCGCACCCTCGCCCGGTCGATCTCCACGGTCGGGAACGCGAACAGGTTCCGATCGATCACTACGAGGTCGGCGAGGTATCCGGCCGCGATGCGCCCTGTATCCCGATCGAGCCCATTCACGAGGGCGCTGCCCCACGTGTACGCGGTGATCGCATCCGCGAGCGTGAGGCGTTGCTCGACGCGCCCGAGCGCGGGAACGACGGCCGGGTCCAGCGTTCGGTTCACGCCGATGTGGATCGCGGCAATCGGATCGGGAGTCGACACCGGCCAGTCGCTGCCCGCGGCCAGAGTCGCACCGCTCTCCGCCAGCTCGCCGAACGGGTAGAGGCGATCCACGAGGTTCGGCTCGAGAAAGGGAATGGTCAATTCGTCGAGCTGCTCCTCGTGCATCGCCCACAGCATTTGGAGGTTCGCGATCGCCCCCAGTTGCGCGAATCGCGGGATGTCCCTCGGACTGACCACTTCGAGGTGCGCGAGGTGGTGGCGGTTGCCGCGATCGCCGTTCGCGGCGCGCGCGGCCGTGATCGCATTGAGGGCCTCCGACACCGCCCGATCGCCGAGAGCATGGAAGTGCACCTGGAACCCGGCGTCATCAAGCGCAGTGACGAAACGCTTCAGGTCCTTCGGCGGGATGAAGGACAGTCCGGAGTTTTCCGTCACATGGCCCGTCGCATCCCGGTAGGGGGCGCTCAACGCCGCCGTGAAGTTCTCGGCGACGCCATCCACCATGATCTTGACAGAGGACGCCCTGAACCTGCCCGTGGGGTCGGCCGCGGCTATGCGGTCACGCCGGGCCACGAGAGACTCGATCTGTTCGAGACCGCCGTCGCGTTCCCACCACAACGCGCCGACAACGCGCATCGTGAGCTCGCCCGCCGCGAGCGCGCCAAGGTACGTGTCCGTGGCGTCTTTCATCCCGAGACCGTTGCCGAGCATGGCGTCCTGCCACGCCGTGACGCCGAGCTCGTGGAGGTACGCCTGGGCGCGTCGAAGTCCGAGCGCGGCGAGTTCATCGGTCACCTCGGGCAGGAGCGCGGTCACCGCGTCCGACGCCCCCTCGTGGAGCGTGCCGGCTGGGTGCCCGGATGCGTCGCGCTCGATTCGGCCATCGGCCGGGTCCGGCGTGTCCCGCGTGATTCCCGCAAGCTCGAGGGCGCGGGAATTCACCCACACGCCGTGGTGGTCGCGGTTCAGGATCGCCGCCGGGCGGCCATCCGTCGCGGCATCCAGAGCCTCGCGAGTTGGAGTTCCGCCGGGGAAGAACTCCATCGACCAGCCCGCGCCGATGATCCACTCCGGCTCTGGACGTGCTGCGCAGTAGTGCGCGATCAGCCGGTAACACTCTTCGGCGCTCGTCGCCTCGGTGAGGTCGCATTGCAAGAGTTCGGTGCCGCCGAATACGGGGTGGATGTGGGCATCCTGGAATCCAGGGAGGATCAGTTCGCCTGCCGCGCTGCGCACCGCGGTGCCGGGTCCGATGAGGTCGGCGAGCTCGCCCGGGTCGCGCACGGCCATGATCCGCTCGCCCGCAATGGCGACGTCGGCAAGCGCTGGGCGCTCCATCCCGGCGGAATAGATCCAGCCGTCGATGAGCACGGAATCGGCGAAGCTTGACACGGTTGCCTCCTCACGGCGCACGGGAGCGCCAGCCGGCATCGACGCTGGCGCCACTGTGCAATGTACGCGCTGGACGGCGTGTCTGTCAACATTGTTGACAACGGTGTTGCGGGTTGTGGGACAATGCCATCATGACGTCACGCCTAAACAGCACCGCGGTCGAGCACTCCGAACCGTCGCGGCTGAGCCGCGAATCGATCGTCGAGGCGGGGTTGCAGATCGCGTCCCGACCAGGCACCGCGTCCGTCACGGTGCGGGATCTCGGCAAGCAACTGGGCGTCGATCCCACCGCGGTGTACCGCCACTTTCGCAACAAGGAAGAGCTCATGTCCGCGCTCCTGGAGCGCCTCATCTCCATGGTGACAGCGCGCGCCACCGTCGATCGGCGTGACTGGAAGGCCGCGCTCACCGAGCTATCCGACAACCTGCTGACCGCGTACCTCGAGTATCCAGCTGTGGCTGCCGAAGCGGCGATCCTCTCCACCGGCGGGACTGCGGAGCTCGACGGCATCGAGTTCATCCTCAGCTGCCTCACGCGGGCCGGGCTCGACGGCGACGAGCTGATCGAGTACTACCAGCTGTTCTCGAGCCACCTGCTCGCATTCGGGTCCATCATCGCGCAAACGGAGATCGCCCAATCGCAGCGCGGTGGCGACCGGGACCGCGCCTACGTGCCGGAGACCGTCGGCGCGACGCATACCGGCCACCCGACGACCGCCGCGTACCGGGAACAACTCCTGAACCTGGACGACTTTTCCGTATACCGCACGGGCATCCGGATGATCCTCGACGCTGCGGCGGCGGCGGGCGCCGCACGGTCGGGCAACACTGATCACTCCCGCCACACCACCTCCTGAATGATGAAAGCCAGGTACGCGGAGGGCGAACGCGGAAACTGGCACTCTCGGGTGGAGAGTGCTAATTTAGAGGTAGTTGAGTCGAGTGGACTCAAGTATTGAAGGAGTGATGAAATGGCTATGTTGTTTGATCCGTTCCGCGAACTGGACCGTCTCGCTTCGAGCCTCATGGACTCGCGGCAGGGGCCCCGTCTCATGCCGATCGACCTGCACAAGGATGGCGATCTGTACATCCTGAACGCCGACCTGCCCGGCATCGACCCGGGCTCGGTGGACCTCGACATCGACGGGCAGTTGCTCACGATCCGCGCAGAGCGCACCCCACGCGGCGACGACGTCAAGTGGCTTGCGCACGAGCGCCCGAGCGGTTCGTTCCTGCGCCAGCTGAACCTGGGTGACGGAATCGACACCGAGAAGATCAGCGCAAGTTACGACAACGGCGTGCTGAGCGTCATGATCCCGGTGAGCGAGAAAGCCAAGCCGCGCAAGATCGCGGTCCAGGCCGCAGGCTCGGAGACTCCCGTCGAAGTGACGGCCGGGTAGTTGACGGCAAAGACAAGCAAAGGCTGGGGCACTGCCCCGGCCTTTACTTTTGTTCCACTGCCTCGGCGTCGCGCGGCCTCCCGACAGGTTCGGGGGCTGCCGGCGCTGTCGCACGCGGCCCACCGAGCGCGCGCAAGGCATTGAGAATCGTCGCGAGATCGACGACCTCCTGAAGCGCCGCGCCCACGATGGCAGGCAGGAACCCGAACGCGCCGACCAACATGAGACCCACGCTCAAGGCAATGCCCAGCCAAATGCTCTGCAACGCGACGCGCATTGTCCGCTTGCCGATGGCCATCGCCTCGGCCGTCTTCGAAATGTCATCCAGCACGATCACGACGTCGGCGGATTCGCTGGCCGCCGTTGCCCCTCTGGCCCCCATCGCGATCCCGACATCCGCCACCGCGAGCACGGGGGCGTCATTGACCCCGTCCCCCACCATGATCACGGGCCGCCCTGGAATCGACTTCAGAATCTCGACCTTGTCTTCCGGCAGCAGTTCGGCGTGCACTTCCTGCAAGCCCAAATCAGCGGCGACGTGGCGCGCTGTCTCCGCTGCGTCGCCCGTGAGCATCAGGAATCTCTCGACCCCGAGCTTCTCGAACGTCGCGATCGTCGACCCGGCGTTCTCCCGCACCCGGTCGCTCAACACGACCGCCCCCGCGAACGCGCCATCGACGGCGACATAGACCGACATCTCGCCGCTCGCGATCGACGTGGCCACCGCATCCGGAGCGTGCTCCGCGACGAAGAGGAGCTTGCCGACGACGACTTTGCGTCCGTCGATCACGGCGACGACGCCGTTGGTCGCCTCCTCGCGAGCGCTCGTGACGCTCAGGATCGAAATCCCCCGATCCTGCGCGGCATCGACGATGGCGGTCGCGAGCACGTGCGAGGAATGCGTCTCAGCGGAGGCGACGAGGGCGAACAGCTCGTCCTCGGAGAACCCTCCGGAAGGACGCACGGCGACAACGCTCGGGTCCCCGTGCGTGAGCGTCCCCGTCTTGTCGAACGCGACCGTGCGCGCGCGGGACAACTTCTCCAGAGTTCCGCCGCCCTTCACGATGATCCCGAAACGGGATGCCCGGCTCATTCCGCCCATGAACGCGACGGGAGCGGCGATGAGCAGGGGACACGGCGTCGCGACGACGAGCACCTCGGCGAACCGCACGGGGTCGCCGGACAACAGCCAGGCCAGCCCGGCAATGAGAAGAGAGACTGCGGTGAAGGGGACGGCGTAACGATCCGCGAGGCGAACGAGCGGCGCCTTGCTCTCGGCCGCATCCGCGACGAGCGCGACGATGCGCTGGTACTGGCTGTCCTGCGCGAGGGCACTTGCCTGCATGATGACGGCGTGCTCGCCATTGAGGGAGCCACTCAGGATCGCCTCGCCCTTTGCGCGCTCCACCGGGAGGCTTTCGCCCGTGAGGGATGACTGGTCGAACGTGCCCGAATCCGACTCGAGAATCCCGTCAACCGGCACCAACTCGGAAGGACGCACGAGAAGCCGATCCCCGATTCCAACATCCGATACCGAAATGTCTTCGATGCTTCCCGCGTCGTCGACGAGTCGGTGCGCAGATTGCGGCGAGCGATCCAGGAGCGACTTCATTTCGCGCCTGGCCCTGCCGGCCGCGTAGACCTCGAGTGCCTCTCCGCCGGAGAGCATGAGCACGATCACGAGGCTCGCCCAGTACTCGCCGACCCACACCGTGGCGATGATCGCCATGATGGCGAGCACGTCGATCCCCCACTGGCCGCCGATGAGGTTCTTGATCATGTCCCACGCCTGCATCGCCGCGACAATGAGTGCGAATCCGCTGATGATCCACTGCGCCGCCGTCGCATTGCCGGCAATCGAGAGACCACCGCCGACCGCGGCGACGAGCACGGTGATCGCGACGATCGGGTATTTGCGAATTGCCGCACCAAGCCAGGTCATGGCTTAAGTACTACTCCGAAGCCCCTCGCCTCTCCACCAAGGCAAGGCTCGCCTCATCCCGGATGGTGCCGCCGATGAGTGCCACCGCCAGGGCGATGCTCAGCCCAGTCGCGCCTTCAGGTTGTCGGCGAGCGCGGCGAGGAACTCCTCCGTCGTCAGGTAGCCCTGGTCCCCGCCGACGAGCAGCGCGAGATCCTTCGTCATCTTGCCAGACTCGACCGTCGTGACGACGACATCCTCGAGCGTGTGCGAGAAGTCGATGAGCGCCTGGTTGCCGTCGAGCTTTCCACGGTGGGCAAGGGCGCGGGTCCACGCGTAGATCGAGGCGATGGGATTCGTGGATGTGGGCTTGCCCGCCTGGTGCTGGCGGTAGTGGCGCGTGACGGTGCCGTGCGCGGCCTCCGCCTCGACGATCTTGCCATCCGGTGTCGTGAGCACGCTCGTCATCAGGCCGAGAGAACCGAAGCCCTGCGCGACGGTGTCGGACTGCACGTCGCCGTCATAGTTCTTGCACGCCCACACGTAGCCGCCTTCCCACTTGAGGGACGCAGCAACCATGTCGTCGATGAGCCGGTGCTCGTACGTGAGTCCGGCCGCGTCGAACTTCGCCTTGAACTCGCTTTCGAACACCTCGGCGAACAGATCCTTGAAGCGGCCGTCATAGGCCTTCAGGATCGTGTTCTTCGTCGAAAGGTACACGGGGTACCCGCGGTCGAGGCCGTACGCGAGCGAAGCGCGCGCGAAGTCGCGGATCGAGTCGTCGAGGTTGTACATGCCCATCGCTACGCCCGAGCCCGGCGACTGGAACACCTCGAAGCTCTGCGGCTCGCTTCCGTCCTTCGGCGTGAACGTCATGGTGAGGGTGCCTTCGCCCTCGAAACGGAAGTCGGTCGCGCGGTACTGGTCGCCGAACGCGTGGCGGCCGATGATGATGGGTTTGTTCCAGCCGGGCACGAGTCGCGGGATGTTGGAGATGATGATCGGCTCGCGGAAGATCGTGCCGCCCAGGATGTTGCGGATCGTGCCGTTCGGGCTGCGCCACATCTTCTTGAGGCCGAACTCTTCGACGCGGGCCTCATCCGGCGTGATCGTCGCGCACTTCACGCCGACGCCGTGCTTGCGGATGGCGTGCGCGGCGTCGATCGTGATCTGGTCGTCGGTCTCGTCGCGCTTCTGAATCCCGAGGTCGTAGTACTCGAGGTTGATGTCGAGATAGGGGTGAATGAGCGTCTCTTTGATGGCGTGCCAGATGATGCGGGTCATCTCGTCGCCATCGAGTTCGACGACGGTTCCCTCAACCTTGATTTTCGACACTGGGTTCTCCTCGCGCACAACACGTCAGATTTGGGGATGGGGGCTTTGCCCCGGCCGACTGGGCCGCCAACCAGCTTACAGGCAACCCGGAATTATCTCGACATCAAGATATCTCTAGGTTACTCTCGCCGGGTGTGGTTAGCCTGTCATCATGGCCAACCTGAGACTCGAAGAGCTTTCCGCGAGCAACGCCCTCGCAGCGAACAAACTGACGCTGCGGCGCGGACAGGAGCAGTTCGTCGTTCCGCCGACCTACGCGATCGCTGACGCGTACCTCGACCCGACGACGACATGGCCCCGGGTCGTGCTCAAGGACGACAAGGTGGTCGGGTTCATTCGAGGCAACTTCGACGAGGATGCGGTGGAAGAAGAATTCCGCAGTTGCGTGTGGCGGGTCCATGTTTCCGCGGATGACCAGGGGCAGGGCATCGGGACGTTCGCCGTGCTCGCGCTCGCGGATGAAGCCCGCCAGCGCGGATTCAAGCGCCTCACCGCGCTGTGGGAACCCGGCGACGACGGTCCGGAGGCATTCTTCACGAACATCGGATTCGTCGTCGAGCGGGAAACACAATACGGCGAGAAGTTCGGCGTACTCACGCTGTAGATGACGCCCTCCGCAGATTTCGTGTCGCGAGTGATCTCCGTGGTCGAATCCATTCCGCCAGGGAGAGTCATGGCGTACGGCGACGTTGCGGCGGCCGTCGGGTCGCGAGCGGCCAGGGCGGTTGGCCAGGTGATGGCCTACTACGGAAGCGACCTCCCCTGGTGGCGGGTGATCCGCGCGAGCGGGCAGCCGCCGCTGTGCCACGACGACGAGGCTCTCCCGCACTACAAAGCGGAGGGCACCCCGCTGAACCCCACGGCATCCGGATACCGGATAAACATTCGGATCGCCCGCTACCGTCCCTGAAACTCGCGCCGCACAAGGAGATCTCATGCAACCGCCGCCTCCCGTCGATTCGACCCTGAGCGCCATCGGAAACACCCCCGTCATCAAGCTCCGCCACGTCGTACCGGAGAACAGCGCGGACGTGTTCATCAAGCTCGAGTCGGTGAACCCCACCGGCTCCTACAAGGATCGAATGGCGCTCGCCATGATCGAGGAAGCCGAGAAACGCGGAACTCTGCGCCCAGGGATGACGGTCGTGGAATACACGGGCGGAAGCACGGGATCCTCTCTCGCCATGGTGTGCGCTGCGAAGGGCTATCGGTTTCGCGTCGTTTCCTCTGACGCGTTTGCGGACGAGAAGCTCAAGACCATGCGCGCATTCGGCGCCGAACTGGAGATCGTGCACTCACCGACCGGTGCAATTACTCCGGACCTCATCCCGGCGATGATGGAGCTCGCGAAGGAGATCGGGTCCCGTGACGACTGCTACCGCACAGACCAGTTCAACAACCGCGATTCTGTGACCGGTTACGCGGGCATCGGCCGCGAACTGCTCGCCCAGTTCCCCGACGGATTCGACGCTTTCTGCGGCGCCGTCGGCACAGGGGGAATGCTCATGGGTGTGGCCGGCGTGCTGAGGGCGAGTCTGCCCGACATCCGAATTTCGGCGCTCGAGCCTGCCTCCTCTCCGGTCATTTCGGGCGGTGTCGCGGGGGAACACCACGTGGAGGGCATCGGAGTCGGATTCATCCCGCCACTGCTCGATGAATCTCTGTACGACGAGGCCCGAGGGATCCAGGAAGCCGAGGCACGCGAAATGTGCCGGCGACTCGCGAAGGAGGAGGGGGTCCTCGTGGGAGTTTCCTCCGGATTGAACGTCGCAGGTGCGCTGCAGCTCGCCCGCGAACTGGGGCCGGGAAAAGCCGTTGTCACGGTCGCCTGCGACACGGGCCTGAAGTACCTTGCCGGGGACCTGTTCGGCGAGCAGTCGGGATCCTGACCCCTCGCGGGAAGTCAGACGAGGGAGTCGCGCCAGGCGGCGTGCATCTTCGAGAACTTGCCCGTGCCGGCGATGAGGTCGGCGGGCGTGCCGTCTTCGATGATTCGCCCGTGCTCCATCACGAGGACGCGATCCGCGATCGCGACCGTCGAGAGCCGGTGCGCGATGATGACGGCAGTGCGATCTGCCAATAGAGTCTGCAGGCCCTCCTGCACGAGTCGCTCGCTCGGGATGTCGAGCGACGCTGTCGCCTCGTCCAGAATGAGCACGACCGGGTTGGCGATGAACGCTCGGGCGAACGAAATGAGCTGGCGCTGGCCGGCGGACACGCGACCGCCGCGCTTGTTCACATCCGTGTCATAGCCGTTCGGCAAACCCTCGATGAACTCGTGCGCGCCCACCGCCTTCGCGGCCTGGACGACTTCCTCACGGGTCGCGTCCGGCTTTCCGAGCGCGATGTTGTCCGCCACCGAGCCCGAGAACAAATACGCTTCCTGCGTCACCATGACGATGGCGCGCCGCAGGTCTTTCGGATGCAGCCTCCGCAAGTCGACGCCGTCGAGCGTGACCGTCCCCAGACTCGGGTCGTAGAAACGTGAAATGAGTTTCGCGAGAGTCGACTTGCCTGCGCCGGTCGAGCCGACGAGCGCGATCGTCTGGCCCGCCGGAATCGCGAGATCGAATGTCGGCAACACGACCCGATCCTCCTTGTACGCAAACTCGACGCCGTGGAACTCGACAGCCCCCTTCGCCTGCCACAGGTCGATCGGCCCCGTCGGGTCCGGAACGCTCGGAAGTTCCTCGAGCACGCCGGAAATCTTTTCGAGCGCCGCCGCCGCCGACTGGTACGAGTTGTAGAACATCGCGATCTCCTGCGCGGGCGCGAAGAACGATCGCGTGTAGAGGAGCGTCGCAAGCAGGACTCCGATCGCGAGTCCTCCGCCTGCAACTCGCAATCCGCCGACGAGCAGCACGGCCGCGAGTGTCACGTTGCCGATGAGCACGAGGCCCGGGTCGAAAATTCCGAACAGGTTGATGGCGCGCTGGTTCGCGTAGCGGTAATTCTCGACGAGTTCGCCGAATTCCTGTTCGTTGCGCTTCTCCTTGCGGAACGCCTTCACGGCGCGAATACCCGTCATGGTCTCCACGAAGTGCACGATCACGCGCGCCGACGTCGTTCGGGTCTCTCGGAACACCTTCTGCGACGCGAGCTGGAACCACCGCGTGAGGAACCACAGCGGGATGATGGAAATGAACAGAACGACCCCGCTCACCCAGTCGATCGACACCAGGGCGATGGCGATGAACAGCATGTACAGGCCGCCCTGGACGAGCTGGCTCAAGCCGGAGTCGAGAAGTTCGCGGATCGCGTCGAGGTCGCTCGTCTGGCGCGCGATGATCCGCCCCGACGTGTAGCTTTCATGGAATTCGAGGCTGAGCCTCTGCGTGTGAAGGAACACCCGTTTGCGCAACTCGATGAGGATGGCCTGGCTGATTCTGGCGGTCAGCACCGTGTACCAGGCGATCAGCACCGCCCCGATGAAACCCGTGAACAGAAATGCGCCGACGGCAAGGCCCAACGGCATCCAGTCCTGGTTCAGCATTGCGGGGAGGCCGTTGTCGATGCCCAACGCGATGAACGTGGGGCCGGCGACCTGGGCCGCCGTGCTGATGACGACCACGACGACCGTGAGGGTGATTCTGCCCCACAGGGGCTTCACGAGGGAGCCGAGCAGCCGCAATGAGCGCGCGCGGATCTGCTTGCTTTCCGCTTTCGTATAGTCGTGGCGTTCTTCGCCCTCGACTCCCGTGACGCTCATGATCCGACCTCCGTACTGGGGCGGCCGACGCCGCTTGTGACGATGGGGATGGGCGTTGTGGGCGGCGGCGCGCTCCGCTTGGGCCCGCCGCCCTCGTCGTCGAGGCTCGAGATCACAAATCGGTAGTGCTCGCTCGAGGCCAGCAAATCGGAGTGCCTGCCGACCGCCGTGATCTTTCCCCTCTCCAGGAGCGCGACCCGGTCCGCGAGCATGACCGTCGATGGGCGATGGGCCACGATGAGCGCGGTCGTGGACGCAAGCACCCGCCGCAATGCCGCTTCGACGAGCGCCTCGGTGTCGACGTCGAGCGCGGAAAGCGGGTCATCGAGCACGAGGACATCCGGTTTCGCGGCCACCGCACGGGCCAGCGCGAGCCGTTGGCGCTGCCCGCCGGAAAGGCTCATCCCCTCCTCGCCCACCGTCGTGTCGAGACCATCGGGAAGTTCGTACACGAAGTCCGCTTGCGCGATGTCGAGCGCTTCGCCGAGCTCCGCGTCAGTTGACTCCGGCCGGCCGAGCAGGACGTTGTCGCGCACGGATGCCGAGAAAAGCGTCGCATCTTCGAACGCCATCGCGATGTGGCGCCGCAGATCGAGCAGCGTGAGATCGCGGATGTCGACTCCGTCGAGCGTGATGGATCCGCCCGTCACGTCGTACAGCCTCGTAGCCAGCGCGGTGATCGTTGACTTGCCGCTGCCGGTCAGGCCGACGAGCGCCATGGTCTCTCCTGGCTCCAACTCGAGGTCGATGCCGTTCACGAGGTCGGGGAACCGATCGGGCGAGTCGGCGTACCGGAAGTGCACGTCGTGGAACACGAGCCGGCCCTCCGGTTTCGCGATGGTCTTCGGCTTCTCGGGGTCGACGATCGTGTTCTTCTCGTCGAGCACCTCGAAGAACCGGTCGGCCGCTGTCCGCGTGTCGAAGGTCATGGACAGGAGGAATCCGATCGACTCCACTGGGAAACGCAGCACCGTCGCGGTGGCGAAGAATGCGACAAGTCCGCCGATGCTGATCTGGCCCGCGGCATACAGCCAGCCGCCGCCCGCGAGGCAGAGCGCGAACGTGACGTCGGGGACGAGCAGCAGCCACAGCCAGATCCCGGCGATCGCCCTCGCCTTCTCGATCTCCGTGCCGCGCAGGAGCTCGGCTTGCGACTCGAAGTTGCGCAGCGCGTGCGTTCCGCGACCGAATGCCTTGAGCACGCGGATGCCGTGGACGGATTCCTCGACTGTCGTCGCGAGGTCCCCGGCCTGGTCCTGGCTGCGGCGCGCCACAACCGAGTACTTGTTCTCGAATACGTAGCCGTAGATCCACAGCGGGATCGACAACACCATGAACAGCAAGCCCAGAATCCAGTTGATGCTCGTGAGCACGGCGATCCCGACCACGATCGTGATCGTGTTCACCACGAAGAGCACGAGTCCGAACGAGAACCACCGGCGGATGAGGTTCAAGTCGCTGATTGCGCGGGACAGCAGCTGGCCGCTCGGCCAGCGGTCGTGAAAGTTCACCGGCAGATCCTGGAGTTGCTTGTACAACCCGTTGCGCATGCGCGCTTCGATGTGGGTGCCTGGTTGCAGCACGAACCAGCGCCGGAACCAGATCATGATGGCTTCGACGATGCCCAGAATGAGAACGATGATGACGGGCCACCAGATCTCGTTGGAGTCGCCGTCCTGCAGGGGCCCGTCGACGAGGGAACGCAACACTTGAGGAATGGCGAGCGCGACGAGCGCGGCGACCATGGCGGCCGCCATCCCGAGGTAGATCCTGGGCATGGCGGGTTTGGCGTAGGGGTACACCCTCATGATCGACGCGAACGTTCCCGGACGCTTCTCTTTGACCTCAGAAGACAACAGTTTTCCTTGCACTACTCAGGGGTCGACTCCGCCGACAGCGTTTGATGGAGACCGCCCCTGCCTCCGGCGCCGGTCTCGAGCGATGCCGACGGTGGGACGTACCCGTCGTCCCCACCGCCAGCGCAGCCCTCCAGAATACGCCCATCCGGCACGGTCGTGCAAACGAGAAGTTCCCGCGGATGCCTGGTGCTTTCGACGCCGACGCTGGCAGGATTCTTCCAATCCGGTTAGGATTGCCTTACCTATATTCGCCGACCAGAAATACTCTCCATGGTTTCCCTTCCGCACACGATTGCGTCGTAAGCATGCTGCGACTGGCTACCTCCAATCTGGGCGACGAGATGGGCGACATCCTTGCCGCAGCCGGCCCCATCATCTTCTACGTCATCGTGTGGGTTCTCGTATTTGCGGGAACCGCGATATTCCTCGGCCTGTTCATCCCGTTCATCACCGGCGACTCGCTCCTGTTCGCATCCGGTCTCATCGCGGCGTCCGCTGACAGCCTGAACATCGTGATCCTCGCCGTCGGCGTGGGAATCGCGGCATTCCTCGGCGACCAGGTCGGCTTCCTCCTCGGGCGCCATTACGGCCGCGGGTACCTCGACCGGCATGGGGGGCGCCGAACGCAAAAGGCGATTCGCGCCGCCGAGATCTTCTACCAGCGATACGGGTGGTGGTCGATCGTGGTCGCGCGGTTCGTGCCGTGGGGACGGGTATTCGTCCCCGTCATCGCGGGAGTCGGTCGGATGAATTACTACCGCTTCCTGTCCAGCAACCTCGTCGGAGCCCTCGCCTGGGGTGTCGGCCTGACCTTGATCGGCTACTACGCGGCTTCCATCCCCGGTGTGAAGAGCGCGGCGTATGTGGTCGCCGGTCTCGTGATCGCCGCCTCAATCGTCGCCGGCGTCCACACGTGGCGAGCGACCAGGCGCGAACAGCGCACAGCGGCGCAGGTTTAGCGGATTCTCACGGACAGGCAGGTCACGCAGCCCTCGAGCTTCTCGAACTCGCTGATATCCACCGTCACGACCTCGTACCCGAGATCCGCGATGAGGGCTGCGGTCTTCGGCGCTGATTCGGCCATGAGCACCGTGCTGTCGTCCAGCACGACCACCGCGACACCCGTCTCCTCCGGAACGGCCAGGAACCGATCGAACAGCTCCGGATTGTCCACGAGCGGCGGATAGCCGATTATCGTCCCGTCCGGCAGTGCGGTCACGCCGCTCTTGAGGTGCAGAACTTTACTGACCGGAACGGCAATCACGGTGTAGCCGAGCGGCGAAACGATCGTGCGGAGCTGGCGGATGCCTTCCGCGTTGGTCCTGCCGCCGCGGCCGACGTACACAGTCGAACCGACTTTGAGCACGTCGCCGCCATCGAGCGTCCCCGGCAATTCGATTCGGGCGACGTGCAGACCGAGCTCGCGCACCGTGTCCTCGACTCCGGCGATCTCCACGCGGCGCGATTCGTGCCCCGGGCTCGTCACGACCGCGGTGTCACCGAAAACCACCACGGCATCCTCGACGAACACCGAGTCCGGGGCTTCCGGCGCCACAGGCACCTCCACGGTGTCCCACCCGTGCTCAATGAGGGCGGCGACATAACCGTCCCACTGCGCGTCTGCCTTCTCCGCGTCGATGGCGGAACGCGCAATGTGGGTGACCTGACCCTCCGCGAGGTTCGCCGCCGGCAGTCGGACGAGGGCGACCTTGCCGTCGCGCGCGGGAGGGACATCCAGCCGGGCACCGGACACGAGGCTCCACACTCGTCGGCCGATCGTTGCGGTCACGATCACCGCGACGATCACGAAAATCAGCTTCAACCCGACGAGCGTTGCGAAAATGACGCCGACCGCGGATCCGTCGAGCGTCGAGCCCGAATTGATGACCGTGACGAGACTCCCGAACAGTGCGGCAAGAACGGCGGCGAGGATGGAAAGAGGGACGGCGACATACCAGCGCCGAAACCCGTCGAATCCCCCGACAATGCCCAGAAGCAGGAACAGCAGCAGCGACGACGGGAGGAAGTACTCGCTCAATTGGCCGAAGGCTGACGGATTCGCACCGGTCGCCGTGTAGAAAAGCAGAACCGTCGCGAGCTGGATGACGATTGCGGAAGCGAGAGCAGCAACGACTGCACCGACGACCCGCCGGATCATGGTGGCGGCGCCGGTGGAAGAAGTCATGCAGCGAGACTATTGGAATCCGGCCGTTCCTGGTGAATCTGAGTCGCGGTCGCCGCCACGTCCGGCACGGTGCGCGTCAATGGAAGAAGTGGCGCTCGCCCGTGAAGTACATCGTCACGCCCGCCGCGTTCGCGGCAGCGACGACCTCCTCGTCGCGGATGGATCCGCCCGGCTGAACAACCGCGGCAACCCCCGCATCGAGGAGGATTCGAAGTCCGTCGGCAAACGGGAAGAACGCGTCGGATGCTGCGACGCTTCCCCTCACGCGGTCGCCGGCGCGATCCACCGCGAGACGGCAGGAGTCGACCCGGTTCACCTGGCCCATACCGACGCCGACGGATGCTCCGCCGCGCGCGAGAAGGATCGCGTTCGACTTCACGGCGCGAACGGCCCGCCACGCGAACTCGAGATCGGACCGTGTCGCGGCATCCGCGGGGCTCCCGGAGACGAGGGTCCACTCGCCGAACGGGGCGAAGTGCGTATCCGGGACTTGAGCGAGCATTCCACCGGAAACCTGTCGCAACTCGCGCGTCTCGCGCGCGAAATCGGCCGGAAGGACCAGGAGCCGCAGGTTCTTCTTCGCCTCCAGCACGGCACGCGCATCATCGTTGAAACCGGGAGCGACGATCACCTCGGTGAAGACGTCCTTGATCGATTCGGCTGCCGCGATATCGATGGTGCGGTTTGCCGCGATGACGCCGCCGAAAGCCGACACCGGATCGCACGCGAGGGCGAGCCCGTGGGCGGTGGCGATGTCTGCGGCGATCGCGATCCCGCACGGGTTCGCGTGCTTGATGATGGCGACGGCGGGCTCGGCGAAGTCGTAGGCGGCGCGCACGGCGGCATCCGCGTCGACGTAGTTGTTGTACGACATCTCCTTGCCATGCAGTTGCTCGGACTGGGCGAGACCGCGCCCGTCCGGCGACCGGTACAGCTCCGCCTCCTGATGCGAGTTCTCGCCGTAGCGCAGCGCCGTCGGGCTGTCGAAGTGCAGAAACAGCTCCCCGCCTCCCTCATCCGACCGAGACGAAAGCCGGTCGGCGCGGAAGCCGAGGTTCGCGGCGAAATATTCGGCGACGGCGGCATCGTACGCGGCGGTGTGGGCGAAGGCCTCCCCCGCGAGCCGCTGGCGTTGCGCGAGGGTGGTTCCTCCGAATGCGAGCGCCTTCACGAGTTGCGGGTAGCTCGCCGGCGACACGGCAACCGCCACGTTCGCATGATTCTTCGCCGCCGAGCGCACCATCGCGGGCCCGCCGATGTCGATCTGTTCGATCGCCTCATCCGGCGCAGCGCCGCTCGCCACGGTCTGGGCGAACGGATAGAGGTTCACGACCACGAGCTCGAAAGCGGCGATCCCGAGCGCGGCCAGCTCATCGCCGTGTTCGGCCAGGCGCAGATCAGCGAGGATGCCCGCGTGCACCGACGGGTGCAGCGTCTTCACGCGCCCGCCGAGCGACTCGGGGAAACCGGTCACCGCACTCACCTCGGTAACCGGGAACCCGGCATCCGCGATCTGCCGCGCGGTCGAACCGGTCGAGACGATCTCGACGCCGGCGCCGGCAAGCGCTGCCGCCAGTTCGACGAGTCCGGTTTTATCGCTCACCGACACGATCGCTCGCCGGATCGGGATGACGTCGCGCGCAGCAGGGTCGGTCATGCAATTTCCTCCAGGGTGATGTGGCCGTTGGCGATATCCAGAATCGCCTGCACGAGCAGTTCGCGCTCGACGATTTTGATGCGATCGTGAAGCGTCGCCTCTGTGTCGCCCGGAATGATCGGTACGCGCTCCTGCGCGATGATCGGCCCCGTGTCGACCCCTTCGTCGACGACGATGATGCTTGCGCCGGTCTGGGCGACGCCCGCCGCCAGCGCATCCTTCACCGCGTGGGCTCCGGGAAATTCCGGGAGGAACGCCGGATGCGTGTTGAGCAGCCGCGGCGAGAGCGCGGCAACCACGCGGTGCGGGAGCAGCCGCATGAATCCGCTCAGGATCACGATGTCCGGATCCCACTCCCGGATCTGCTCCAGGAGGGCGTCGCCCCAGCTGTCGCGATCCGGGAAACTCGACCGGGCCACAGAGAACGTCGGCACACCGAAGCGTTGCGCGTGCTCGAGCCCATCCGCATCCCGATCGGCGCCGACCGCAACGACCCGCGCAGGAAAGGCAGCGTCCTCGGATGCTTCAAGGAGCGCCGCCAGATTCGACCCGCCCCCGGAGATGAGGACGACGAGGGTGAGCATGAACCAAGCTTAATTGCTGCGTGGAGGGCGGCCGGCCAGAAGTCCGATAATGGCGGGCACGCCGAACTCGAGGGCGGCGTACAGGCCGACCAGGAGCGCGTCGGGGCCGACGACCGCAAGGCGTCCAGGTCCGGCAGCGCCTCCCGAGACCCAGGCGAGGAGGCCGAAGGTCACGCCGCCAGCGACTCCGACGCCGAGACCGGTGAGTACGAGCGCGGTCAGCGGTGAACCGCTTCCATCCTCTCCACCGTGATGCCCTGTGCGCGGTCCGGTCACGCCCACGCCGCGGAGCACGGCCGGTCGCACAAGCACGCCGATGAGGAATCCGGCGACGATCGGTACGAGAAGTCCGAGGAATCCGAACGGGAAATCGCCGGTCGGCAACGCCCCGAGGATCGGCACGGCGGGAAGGGGCCCAAGGCTCGTCCCCAGGGGGCCGACGGAGGAACCGGCCCCGATCGCGAATCCCGGCCCGATGAGCCAGGCGGCCGTCCAGATGACGAGGTTCGGCAGGAACGCGAGTTCGGCGAGGGTGACCGCTATGCCGCCGAGGATCCCGGAGTGGATTCCCTCGTAGAGCGACACGATCTGCGCGTAGTTCACGACGATCATGACGGCGAGCAGGATGCCGGACACCAGAAAAACCGTAGCCACCGCTGCGGTGCCGCCGCGCAGCGACTGGGCCATGACGGTGCGTCGCCCAGCGGGCAGCGAGTCCCACCACGCGCGAACCCGGCTGAGAGGCCGTTCGCGGCCCGGCATCCGAGACAGGCTTCGGCGGGCCAGCCCGGCGCCGATGAGGAGGCCGATGACGAAAACGAGGGTCGGAAACAGCGCGCCTTGCCAGAGTGATGGTCGAGCAAACTCATGAACCGCGCTCAGGGTCACGCCCAGGGAGAGCCCTGCGAATGCGAGGATGGCGACGAACAGGCCGAGTCTCGCATACGGCGTCTCCGTGATGCGGCGGCCCGCTCGCGCACCGAGAACTGCGGTGAGTAGCGCAAAACCGAGCGCGGCGATCGACACGACGAACGGCAAGCCGGCATCCGGGAAACCGAGCATGGCCGCGGTGACCGGGTCGAGGGTGAGGAGCACGTCGGCGCCGTGCCCGAGCAACCACACGTCGACGGATGCGCGCCAGAACACGGTCCAATCTATCTGCAGCCCGTACTGGAACGCCCACAGGAACGTGAGCGGGACGAGGGAGATCCCGATGCCGATGCCGACGACAAGCAGCGCTTCGAGCGCGGCGAACAGGGCGGTGATCGGGCGGTTCATACGAGACGGAGCCTACCGCTGCATCCAGCCGGCACACCCGCGCCACTCTCAGAGGGTGGAGAGGATCTCGCGCATGATGCTCGCGGCCTCCGACGGGGTCTTGCCGACCCGGACGCCTGCGGCCTCGAGCGCTTCCTTCTTCGCTTGCGCCGTGCCGGCCGAGCCGGACACGATCGCGCCCGCGTGGCCCATGGTCTTGCCCTCCGGCGCCGTGAACCCTGCCACGTAGCCCACGACGGGCTTCGTCACATTGGCCTTGATGAAGTCGGCCGCCCGCTCCTCGGCATCGCCACCGATCTCGCCGATCATGACGATCGCCTTCGTCTCGGGGTCCGCCTCGAACGCCGCGAGCGCGTCGATGTGGGTCGTGCCGATGATGGGGTCGCCGCCAATGCCGATCGCAGTGGAGAATCCGAGATCCCGCAACTCGTACATCATCTGGTACGTGAGCGTGCCCGACTTCGACACGAGTCCGATCGGGCCCTTGTGGGTGATGTTCGCGGGAGTGATGCCCACGAGCGCTTCGTCCGGTGTGATGATGCCCGGGCAGTTCGGGCCGATGATGCGCGTCGCGCCGCCCCTGGACTTCGCGTGCGCCCACGCCTCGGCGGAGTCCTGCACCGGGATGCCCTCCGTGATGACCACGAGGAGCGGGATGGCCGCGTCGATCGCTTCGATCATGGCGTCCTTCGCGTGCGCCGGCGGAACGAAGATGATGGACACATCCGCGCCCGTCTTCTCCATCGCCTCGGTGACAGTGCCGAACACGGGCAGTTCCACCGATCCGTGGGTGACGGTCGTTCCCGCCTTGCGCGCGTTCACGCCGCCGACCACCTGGGTTCCGGCCTTGAGCATGAGCGCCGTGTGCTTCGTGCCCTCGCCGCCCGTGATGCCCTGGACGATGACCTTCGAGTCCTTGTTGAGGAAGATTGACATTTGCGATCCCTTACTTTGGTTACCGGCTTCGGCCGGGGCGGCCTCCGTCGCAGCTCGCGCGCGAAGGCCAGAAATGGCCTACGACTTAGCTTGCGAGCTGCGCAGCCTTGTCGGCGCCGATGTCCATGGTGTCGGCGAGCGTCACGAGCGGATGCGCCGCCTCGTTCAGGATGCGCCGCCCCTCCTCGACGTTGTTGCCGTCGAGCCGCACGACGAGCGGCTTGTTGGCGGCGTCGCCCAACTTCGCGAGCGCGCCGACGATTCCGTTCGCGACAGCGTCGCACGCCGTGATGCCGCCGAACACGTTCACGAACACGCTCTTGACCTGCGCATCGCCGAGAATCACGTCGAGGCCTGCTGCCATGACGTCCGCAGATGCGCCGCCGCCGATGTCCAGGAAGTTGGCCGGCTTGACGCCGCCATACTTTTCGCCCGCGTACGCGACGACATCCAGGGTGCTCATGACAAGACCTGCACCGTTCCCGATCACGCCAACCTCGCCGTCGAGTTTCACGTAATTGAGGTCCGCGGCCTTCGCCTTCTCTTCGAGCGGGTCGGCGGAAGCCGTGTCCTCCAGTGCAGCGTGGTTCGGGTGACGGAACTCGGCGTTCTCGTCCAGAGTCACCTTGCCGTCGAGCGCGATGATGCGGCCATCCTCCGTGAGGACGAGCGGGTTGACCTCGACGAGCGTCGCGTCTTCACCCTTGTAGACGTCATAGAGCTTGACGAGCACGGGCGCGACCTTCGCGATGAGGTCCTCCGGAAATCCGCCTGCGCGCGCGATCTCAGCGGCCTTGCCCTCGTCGATGCCCTCCACGGGGTTGACTTCGATGCGCGCGAGCGCCTCAGGGCGCTCCACCGCGAGCACTTCGATCTCCACGCCGCCCTCGACGCTGCACAGCGAAAGGTACGAGCGGTTGGCCCGATCCAGAAGCACCGAGAAGTAGAACTCGCGCTCGATGCGCGCCCCCGCGGCGACCATGACGCGGCGCACGACGTGGCCTTTGATGTCGAGTCCGAGGATCTGCTTCGCGGCTTCGGCAGCATCGTCCGGGTTGTGGACGACCTTTACGCCGCCGGCTTTGCCGCGCCCACCAATCTTGACCTGGGCTTTGACAACCACGGTTCCGCCGAGCTTCTCGGCGGCCGCTCGAACTTCGTCAGGGGTGTCGGCGATGATGCCCGGCAGTACCGGCACTCCATACGCCTCGAAGAGGTCACGGGCCTGGTACTCGAATAAATCCACGCTGTCTGTCCAATCCGAATTGGTGGGGGAAGCGGCACTATCTCGATGACGAGACGGTCGGACATCGGGACACATTTGCCATGAAGAACTCTACCCGCTTGGCCGACGGGTGTTTTGCGGGGCGCCTCGGACCGCCTCGAACCGCACGGTCCCAGTGGCGATGTCCGCCGTGACGAGGCGTGCCGCGATCACCTGACCGGCCGAGAGCTCGCCCTCGCATTCCGCTGTGACTGCCGGATCGGTGAGCTGGATGTGCCCACCGCCTTCCTTCGCCGCGATGACGGTGGCCGTGAAAACTTCGCCGACGCGGTCGCGCAGGACTGCCGCTTCGACGGCGCTCACGGCCGCGTGGTCGAGCCGCCCCGCGAGGGAATCCGATGTCGCCATGATGGGAGGCAGCTCCGGCAGGGCTGTGCGTGCCCAACCCGGCACCTCGCGGCCGTTGGCGAGAGCCTCGCAGACGACGAGCACGAATCGATCGACGAGCCGACGCAAAGGCGCGGTGGCGTGCGCGTACGGCGCGCCGACCGCGGACTGGATCGTCTCGTCAGGCAGCGCGCCGTCGAAGGCCGTGTAGCCGGCTCCGCGGAACAGCGACGCCGCGGCATGCATGATCGCGAGCTGCTTCGGGTCTGCGGGGTCGAGTGTGCGCAAGTATGCGCCATACTCCACGGTCTCCGGCCAGGGGGATCCGAGTGCGGCGGCGCGGCGGCGGAACCAGGTGATCGACTCGTCGCTCGGTGCCGGCATCGTGCGAAGGATGCCGACCCTCCCGTCGATCATGATCGCCGCGGCGGCCATGCCGGTCATGAGGGAAATTTGCGCGTTCCAGTCTTCGGCCTCGACTGGTTTGCGGCGCACCAGCTCGTACCGCCCGTCCTCTTCGCCAATTTCCTGATCCGGTCGTCCGAGACTCGCGCCACCCCGTTCGCGTTCGAGCCGGATGCGCGCCTCGCCGATCACTTTCAGAAGCGCCACATGCGCTGGCGCGGTGCCGGAGTCGATGAGCCTCTGCACGTGCGCGTAGTCGAATCGTGCCTCGCTGCGCACGCGGGCGCGCTCGAGGGTCGTGGCCGTGACACGAGCCTCCGCGTCGAGATCGAACGTCCACACGTAGGCGCCGCGAATCTCGCGCGGCAAAAGCGATGCGGCGCTCTCGCTGAGCACGACCGGGTGCAACGGGATGCGCCCATCTGGCGGGTACAAGGTCTGGCCCCGCGTGCGCGCCTCCGCGTCGATCGCGCCGCCGGGCCTCACGAACGCGGGGACATCCGCAATCGCGTAACGCACCCGGTAGCCGGCTCCCCGGCGTTCCAAGTGCATGGCCTGGTCGAGGTCCATGGCGTCGGAGGGGTCGATCGTGAAGAACGGCACCTCGAGCAGGTCGAGTGCCGGCCAGGTTTCGGATGCTGCCGCGGCCGCCGCTTTCGCCTCCGCCTCGACCGCGAGCGGGAACTCCGCGGTCACACCGAGTTCGTCGCGGATGTCCGCGAGCGCCTTCGCGAGCTCGCCGTCGGCCGTGCCGAGGCGCACAGTGTGCAGCGTCACAGCGAGCAGCTCACTCGATCTTCTCGATCGGCACGATCGTCAACAGGCGATCGTGCATCAGGAGGGTTCGAGAAGATCATCCGATCTTCTCGATCGGACTGATCTTGATGAGCAGGCGTTTACGTCCCGCCGCCTCGAACTGCACCTCGGCAACCGACTTCGCGCCAGACCCGGTCACTGCCGTCACCTTGCCGTCGCCGAAATCCACGTGCCGGATGCGGTCGCCGGCCGCAAGTGTGAGGTCCCCGTTGTCGCGCACGGTGCTCGTCACGCGGCTCGCCCACTCCGTCTTCGGGCGTTCAGCGGCCCGCGCGGCCATCCGTGCCCTCGCCGTCGCGCCGGGCCCCGCCGACTCGATCGCGTAACCGCCTGAGCTCCCGAAGGAGCCGCCGGCAATCGACGTCTCGGCGCCGAATCCGCCGCGCCGCGCGTTGAGCGCCCGCGGCTCCGTGCCGCCGCGCGAGTTCGCCATCCCGGGCGACTGCCTCCAGTCGATGAGTTCGGTCGGGATCTCCTGCAGGTACCGGCTCGGCATGGCCACGGTCACGTCGCCGAACTGCGCGCGCGTCATCGCGAGGGACAGGTAGAGGCGACGCCGCGCCCGGGTGATCCCCACGTAGAACAGCCGACGCTCCTCGGCAGGGCCGCCGGGTTCGCCCGCGGACATCTGGTGCGGGAGCAACCCCTCTTCGACTCCCGTGAGGAACACCGCTTCGAACTCGAGTCCTTTTGCGGTGTGGAGGGTCATGAGGGAGACGGTTCCACTCGAGTCGTCCAGTTCATCCGCCGCCGCGACGAGCGACACCTCGGTGAGGAAGTCGAGCAGCGTACCGGTTGGGTTGTTCTTGCGGAACTCGCGCGTGACGGCGATGAGTTCGTCGACGTTCTCGGCGCGCGCCTCGTCCTGCGGGTCGCGGCTCGCACGCAGAGCCTCCAGGAATCCCGTGCGGTCGAGAAGCGCGGTGAGGATGTCCGCGGGGGCCGCAGTCTCGGCCGTCGCGCCGACTTCGTCCAGGATCGTTGCAAGCCCGTCAATAGCCGCAGTCACTTTCGGGCCGAGTCCGAGCTGGTTCGATTCGCGGAGCGCCTCCCGCAGGGTGCGGCCATCCTTGTCGGCGTGATTCTGCAGCGCCGCTTCCGTGGCAGGCCCAATGCCGCGCTTGGGCACGTTCATGATGCGGCGCAGCGCGAGCGGGTCGGCCGGGTTCGCCACAGCGATCAAATAGGCCATCGCGTCCTTGATTTCGGCGCGCTCATAGAACTTGGTGCCTCCGATGACCCGGTAGGGCAGCGCCGAGCGGATGAACACTTCCTCCAGCGCACGCGTCTGCGCGTTCGTACGGTAGAACACGGCGATGTCGCGGTAGTCGATGCCGTTCTCGCGCAGCTCAGCAATCTCGTCGGCGATGAACTGTGCCTCGTCGTGCTGGCTGTACCCGGTGAATCCGACGATCTTGTCGCCGTCGCCGATCGTGGTGAACAGCTTCTTGTCCTTGCGGTCGAAGTTGTTGGAAATGACCGCGTTGGCTGCGCTCAGGATGTTCTGGGTCGAACGGTAGTTCTGTTCGAGCAGAATGACTTTCGACCGGGGGAAGTCGCGTTCGAACTCGACGATGTTGCGGATATCCGCGCCCCGGAACGCGTAGATCGATTGGTCGGAGTCGCCGACCACCGTCAGGGATGCCGGGCCGAGCGGTTCTGCATATTCCTTCAGAGGCATGCCATCGAATCCGACGGCGCCTTTCAGGTCGTCGGGCTTCGGTGCGCGCGTGAGTTCACGGATGAGTGAGTACTGCGCGTGGTTCGTGTCCTGGTACTCGTCGACCAGGATGTGCCGGAAGCGGCGCTGGTACAGGGCGGCGACGCGCGGGAACGCACGGAACAGGTACACGGTCTGGGCGATGAGGTCGTCGAAGTCGAACGCGTTGGCGCGAGTGAGATCGTTCGAGTAGCGGCGGAACATTTCCACGAAGACGGCTTCGGCGGGGTCGGCGAAGTTGGCGTCGCGCGAGTAGCTTTCGACATCCTGCAGCTCGTTCTTGGCCTTCGAGATGCGGCCGGCGACCTTGCTCACGGTGAAGCCGAATGTGTCGGCGTCGAGGTCTTTGATGATGCGTTTGATGAGGGCGCGCGAGTCGGCGGAGTCGTAGATCGTGAAGCTCTTCGTGTAGCCGAAGCTTTCCGCCTCGCGGCGCAGGATCCGGACGCACGCGGAGTGGAACGTCGAGATCCACATGCCTTCCGCAGCTTTGCCGATGAGGGATTCCACCCGCTCCCGCATCTCGGCGGCGGCCTTGTTCGTGAATGTGATGGCGAGGATCTGGCTCGGCCAGGCATCCTGCGTTTCGATGAGGTGGGCGATGCGCCGCGTGAGCACGCTCGTCTTGCCCGAGCCCGCGCCGGCCACGATGAGCAGCGCTTCTCCTCTGTGCAGCACGGCCTCGCGTTGTTGCGGGTTGAGCCCTTCAAGAAGCCGCGACTCAATGTCGGGATTCGGCAGTTCCGGGATGAAGGTCATGGCCCATCAATTGTAGGCTCGCCCGCCGACCGCCACGTTTCGGTCCCAAATGAAGGCAATCCGGTGATGTCACGTTGGACCGCCCAATGATTCCGGCGGGCCGCCGCGACTTCTCCTTCATTTGGGCCCAGCGGAGAGGAATGCCACAGAAGTAGCGGTGCTGTGCCAGGAGCCGCACGCACCAAGCGGATGCTGACGAGATGCGATCGCTCACCGAAACCATTTCGACACTCGGCGGTCTTGCCGCAACCCACGAATTGCTTGCCGCGGGCTTCCACAAGAGGACGTTGTCGTTCGCGGTCAACTACGGCCATGTTGTTCGAGTGCGGCAGGGCTGGTATTGCATGCCAGAGCTCAACCAAACAGTGCAGCGGGCCGTCAGGATAGGTGGTCGGCCCGGTTGCATCTCCGGCGCTGCGCTGCACGGAATGTGGAGTCCACCGGACGAATACCTGCATGTGTCGCTCGACCACAATGAGTGCAGGCTGCGCTCGCCCGACAATATGCGGCGGCGGCTTGCCAGAAATGCGTCCGAGGTGAGGACACACTGGAATACGAAATCGCGATCTGGAACGCGCCTCGTGCTGGATCCAATCTCCTGCCTCGCCGAGGTGGTGCACTGTCAACCGCTCGAGTACGCCGTTGCCATCGCAAACTCCGGCCTTCGCCCGTCCGTAATTCAGTCAAACCCACTGATATCCCGCTCGCAATGGCAGAGTCTGGCCGATACCGTGCCGAGGATTGCAGGCATCCTGCATCTGGCTGACGGAATCTGTGAGAGCGGCACCGAGTCCATCACGTTGGTCCGACTTGCCCAACACAAGTTGCCGCTGAGACGCCAGGTGTGGATCGATGGCAAACGCGTCGACTTTTTGGTCGGCCGGCGGCTCATTATTGAAGTGGATGGCGCTGCGTACCACATCGACCCGGTTCGCTTTGAGCTTGATAGAACACGTGACGCACAATTGTGCGCCATCAATTTTGTCGTCCTCCGCTTCAGCTACAACCAGGTGATCTACCGCTGGCACGAAGTCGAGCGGGCTGTTCTTGCCGCCGTTGCCCGCTGCGACCATCTCTGACTTGCTTCATGCACAACTGACGACCTGCGCACCGACCTGCCCCATTGCGTGACCCAAATGAAGGCGATTCGCCCCGTGCATTAGCCACTCCTCGTTGGGGAGCGTGTATTCGGTCCGGATTGCCTTCATTTGGGACCGCGACGACAATCGCGGAGTGGGAGGCTAGAGGCCGGCACGGGCCTCGATGGCGAGGTCCGGCTGGTCGGCGAACACCCCGTCGAGGCCTGTACGCATGATCAGCCGGAACTCATCGAGCCAGGTGCCGTACTCCTTTGGCCCTCCGGCCTTGCGAAAGTTTTTCGCAAGGAAGTTGTTCTCGGCCCGCAGGGTCCAACAAAACACGGTGAGACCGGCCGCATGCGCACGGTCCACCAGATCCGTTGTGCCGATCACCTGGCCCGAGGCATCCGTCGTCAGAAGCAGGCGCTTGTCGACACTGATTCCGTGAATGCCCGAAGCGGCAAGGTCAGCCAGCCCCTCGGATGTGAGGTACTCGGCGAACGTCCTCGCGTCCCGACCTCGAGCAGCAACCTCATCCGCCGGCGCCCCTGACGCCTCCAGCAGGAACACATACCGCGCGTCGATCCCCCTACCCCGCAATTGCCGAAGCACGCCGGTTTCAAAACTTTCCACCGTGAGCCGCGGATCGCTCCGCCACCCGGCGCTGCCGAGTTCCGCCGCAAACAGCTCATCCAGCGGCAGGCCAATCGATTCGAAGTACGTCGCGTGCTTGATCTCCGCGACCATCCCCACCCCGCCCCGGTCATCGAGCAAATCGAGCAGGTCGGTCAGGCGCAGGATGCCGAACTCGCCATCGAAGGCCCGGCCCCGCAGCTTGGGGAGCCGCTCCCGCACCCGCAACGTCTTCAACTCAGCCCACGTGAAGTCTTCGGTGAACCACCCCGTGAGCTTCTGGCCATCGATCACCTTCGTCGTGCGACGCTCGGTGAACTCGGTTCGCGACGCGACATCCGTAGTCCCAGAAATTTCGTTCTCGTGGCGGAGAACCAAAACGCCGTCGCGCGAGGCGACAATATCCGGCTCGACCGCGTCCACGCCCATGTTCAGCGCGAGCTCATAGGCGGCCCGGCTGTGCTCCGGGCGGTACCCGCACGCACCCCGGTGGGCGATGACGAGCGGTCGGTGCCGCGAAGCCGATTTCACACTGCAACGCTACGCGATGCTCGCTCTTGCTAATCTGCTGGAATGGAACGCTGCGAGAGTTGCGATCGCGAGCTCGCGTCGAACTGGAAGTTCTGCATCTACTGCGGGCGCCCCATGGTTCGCCGCCCCTCGCACGGTGCGGAGCGTCTCCCGGCGACCATGCTCCCTGGCGCAGCGTTTCCCGCACCGGCAATGCCCGCAGGGGAGAGCTCGGTCGGGTTACTCGCTTCCGCGATCCGCGACGAGACCGTGGAACCGAAAGAGCGCAAATATGACGCACCGTTCTGGGTCGGCGTAGCAATGGGCGTTCTCGGGCTCGCGCTCATCATTTATGCGGCGGTGCAGATCTACGCGTCGAATGCCTAAGCAGGGCTCCGGCTGGAGTGAACCGGCTGCACGCCTGCCGTTGCGGTGGGGAACATACCGCACCCGCTACGTCGCGGGAATCGCCCTGATTTTCGCGGGCGGAGCACTCGTGCAACTCACGTCCGCGTACTCGCTGCTGGTCCTGCCTCTCGGACTGTTCGCGCACATCACGGGGTGGTGCATTCTGCCCGGCATCGGATGGCGGAGGGTGCTCGCGTCCGGCGTCGGCGCGCTCACGACGATCGTGCTCCTGAACGGCGCCCCCGCCACAGTGTTTCTTGCTTTTCCGTTGGCGGCCTGGCTGTTGGTGCGTCAACGCCCGGTACTCAGCTACGTGTCGCTGGCAATTCCATTGCTGGCATCAATCGTGTTGGCCCAGTACTTTCCCGACTACGGCTGGGGTGTCATCGTTCTGTCAATCGCAGGCATCGTGCTGATCGGCTCCGCCTGGCTGGCCCGTTCGCTCGCCGCGATCTCCGGCAGATCCACAGCAATTTCAGGCTAGATTGGCCGAAAGCGATTCCCCCGAACAAAGAGGAACCCATGGCATTATCCAACCCGGCATTCTCGAACTCGCCCGCGTTCTCCACGAGCGCCGTCAAGGCGGCCCAGTTGTCTCGGCCCACCACCGGGGACCTCACTGCCGAGCAGTTGACTGAACTGTATTCGCAACCTTCGGCCACGCCGGCGCAGACGGATCGGATGAGCTACGAAGACACGATCGTGAAGATCGTCGTGAGCTTCGCAATCCTGCTCGGCGGCGCCGCGGTCGGATGGGTCATGCCCGTTCTCCTGCTTCCGGCCATGATCGTCGGCTTCATCCTCGCGCTCGTCAACATTTTTAAGAAGAAGCCGTCCCCCGCGCTCATTCTCATCTATGCGGCAGTGCAGGGCGTGTTCGTCGGAGGCGTGACGTTCTTCTTCGAAACCCTCTACCCCGGCATCGCGGTCCAGGCGGTACTCGGGACGTTCACGGTGATCGGCGTCACGCTCGCCTTGTTCGCAAGCGGCAAGGTGCGCGCATCCAAGAAGGCCACGAAAGTGTTCCTGATCGCCATGGTCGGATACCTCGTGTTCTCTGTCCTGAACATCATCCTCATGGTGACGGGCGTCAACGACCAGCCGTTCGGCATGCGGAGTGCCGAAATCTTCGGAATCCCGCTCGGACTCATCATCGGGGTGCTCGTGATCCTGTTGGCCGCGTACTCGCTCGTACTCGATTTCGACAGCATCAAGACCGGCGTGCAGCGGGGTGCCCCGCGCATCTACGGATGGACGGCCGCGTTCGGCATCATGGTGACCGTCGTGTGGCTCTACCTGGAGATCCTGCGCCTGCTCGCGATTCTGCGCGACTGAATTTAGCGGTTCGGCGGGCCGATCGAACCAGGCGCTTGCTGCCTCAAGGTCGCCGGGCCCGGAAGACTGGATCGTCGGCAATGTGAATTCCATGGTTGTCGGCGGGCCGGACGGCGATACCAGCTGGCCGGTGGCTGCCAGCGCGCCCACCGCTCCGACAACGAGCACGCCTGTCGGATTCCGCGCGCTCGTCGAGTTGGCGCAACGCCGTCTCCGCTGACGAGCGTTCCTTAGCGGTCGCATCCGGCCCGTAGATGATGCGGCGTAACCGCTCCCGGTCGTCTTTGGTCATTCCCACTCAATGGTTCCTGGTGGTTTCGACGTCACGTCGAGCACTACGCGGTTCACACCGTCCACCTCGTTCGTGATCCGATTCGAGATGCGGGCAAGAACGTCGTAAGGCAGCCGCGACCAGTCCGCCGTCATCGCATCCTCCGAGGACACCGGGCGCAACACGATCGGGTGGCCGTACGTGCGGCCGTCCCCCTGAACACCCACCGAGCGCACATCCGCGAGCAACACGACGGGGCACTGCCAGATCTCCGCGTCCAGTCCCGCGGCAGTCAGTTCGGCGCGGGCAATCGCATCCGCGTGCCTCAGCAGTTCCAGTCGCTCGCGCGTGACCTCGCCGACAATGCGGATGCCGAGGCCAGGGCCCGGGAACGGCTGCCGCGAAACGATCCCCTCCGGCAACCCGAGCTCGCGTCCGACCGCGCGCACCTCATCCTTGAACAGGGTGCGCAGCGGCTCCACGAGCTCGAACTGCATGTCCTCGGGCAGACCGCCGACATTGTGGTGGCTCTTGATGTTCGCGGTTCCGGAGCCACCGCCCGACTCAACGACATCCGGGTACAGCGTGCCCTGCACGAGGAACCGGATACCTTCACCTTCCGCCTTCGCCTCGAGCACGAGCGCTTCGGCTGCACTCTCGAAGCAGCGGATGAACTCCCGCCCGATGATCTTGCGTTTGGTCTCAGGGTCGGTCACACCGGTCAACGCATCAAGAAACTGGTCGACGGCATCCACCGTGACGAGACGCACACCGGTTGAGGCGACGAAGTCCTCTTCCACCTGGCGGCGCTCATCCTGCCGGAGGAGCCCGTGGTCCACGAAAATGCACGTGAGCTGGTCGCCCACCGCCTCGTGAACGATCGCGGCGGCGACCGCGGAATCCACGCCGCCGGAGAGCCCGCAAATGACGCGTGCGCCACCCACTTGGCTCCGGATGCGCGCCACCTGTTCCGTGATGATGCTTCCGCTCGTCCAGTCGGCGGGGATTCCTGCGGCGTTGTGCAGGAAGTTTTCGAGAACTCGCTGACCGAACTCGGAGTGCTTCACTTCAGGATGCCACTGCACGCCATAGAGTTTGCGCTCGTCGCTCGCAAACGCCGCGACCGGCGTCGACGTAGTTGACGCGAGCACCGTGAAGCCGTCTGGTGCAGCTGACACAGAATCGCCGTGGCTCATCCAGGCGGTCTGCGTGGCCGGCTGCCCGGACATCAGGGTGCCGCCGTCGCCCGCGAGTTGGACATCCGTCGCCCCATACTCGCGCAGCCCCGTTCTGGCTACCTCGCCACCGAGTTGCTTCGCCATCATCTGGAACCCGTAACAGATGCCGAGTACAGGCACGCCGAGCTCCAGAATGCTGGCGTCGAATGCGGGCGAGCCTGCCTCATACACACTGGACGGACCACCACTCAAAATCACTGCCGCAGGCTTTCGCTCCGCGATTTCCGCCGCCGTGACGGTGTGCGGCACAATCTCCGAGTACACGTTCGCCTCGCGAACCCGGCGCGCGATCAACTGCGCATACTGAGCGCCGAAATCGACGACGAGAACCGAGCCGGGCTGCGTCACGCAGGCACCCCCTGTGCCTCCAGCGCCGCGAGTTCCGCGTTCACCCGGCGGGGAACAGTGCGCTCGTAGAAGAACGACAGCAGCGGGATGATGCCGCCGAGCGCGATGAGCAGGAACCGCCCGAACGACCAGCCCATGAGCCGCCACAGCAGAAAGTCGCACGCGAGGTAGATGACGTACAGCCAGCCGTGCACGATCAGGATGACGGTCGACAGGTTCACGCCGACGATCCAGTCCTTTGGGGTCAGCGCAAGGAATCCTGCCGGCCCGCCCAGTTCGATGTCGACGCCGAAACCGTAGCGGAACACCATCATGAGACAGAGCAGGAGGAGAAAGGATCCGGTCACGATTGCCGAGATCTTGAAGTACGAGAGGACCTTGCGGATGCGCGGAACGTCGGCGGATCGGGGCAACTGAAGCATGCCTCTAGTCTACGGACGCCTGTGCTCGTTCCCTCTCCCACACATCCCGCACGAGACGCCACCAGAGGAAAATCGCAAAGCCCGCGAAAATCACCCACTCCGCCGCATAAAACAGGTTGAGCCAGTTCAGTTCGACCTCCTGCGAAGGGATGGGAGAGTCGATCTTCTCCAAACCGGCGAGAGGAGTGTTCTCCACGATATAGCCGTTGTACACCCCGCCACCGTCGACTTCCGCCCACAGATTGACCATCGCCGCCATCGACAGGGTCGTAAGAGCGCCGGACTGGAAGTCGCCGGTTTGCGGACCCTCATCGGCGACGAGGCGGCCTGAGACGGTGGCATCCCTGCCGTCGAACTCGGATGCGACGCGCTCGGCCGTGTCCTTCGACGGCGTCCACCCGAGAGCCACAGCGACGCCCGCGTCATCGGTGGTGAAGTGCGCCACCACCCAGTAGCCGGGAACTCCGCCGTTGTAGCGGTCGCCCAGAACGATCGTGTCCGACGGGGTGAAGTATCCGCTCGCGCTCACGCGCTGGCCATCCGCGGGTGCCAGCATGGGCGCTTGAGGGTCCGCGACCTCCGAAAGCGGCAAGGTCGTTTCCGTCGGGCGGTCAACCACGGTTCCCGTGTCGATACTGCGGGAGAGTTGCCATTGCGAGAGCAGCGCGAACGCGGCAGCGACCGCGAGGGCCAGCACGAGCGCCGCGATCCAGCGCGGCCTGAGCGCAATCCGCAGCACGGCTAATTCTCGATAGTGATGTCGGGCGCCTCGAGCCGGACCCGATCGGCGGCCGAGTCGCTCAACTGCTCCTGGCTTGCGCGTTCAGCGGCCACCCGCTTCAGGTAGAACGCGACCTCCTGCTTCACGCGGGCATCGCTCCAACCGAGAGCTTCGCCCATGAGTTGTGCCGCGACCGGAGCCGCGGAAACCCCGCGGTCCCACGCCTCGATCGAGATGCGCGTTCGGCGGGCGAGCACGTCATCCAGGTGCAGAGCCCCCTCGTGGGTTGCCGCATAGACGACCTCCGCCTCGAGGTAGTCGTCGGCGCCGGGGAGCGGGTTGCCGAGCTCCGGCCGCGCGCGGATGATGTCGAGCAGCTCATCCGTCATGGTGCCGTACCGGTTCAACAAGTGCTCGATGCGCACCCTGTGCACGCCGAATGCTCTCGCGATCTTCGACCGCTTGTTCCACGCCGCCTGATAACCCTCGGCGCCCAGCAGCGCAATGTCCTCGGTCGTGCTCTCCGGCACTTTGCCGTCGAGAGCCGCGACCGCCTCATCGATCGCATCCTTCGCCATCACGCGGTACGTCGTCCACTTACCGCCCGCGATCACCACGAGTCCGGGAACGCTGTGCGCGACGATGTGTTCGCGCGACAGCTTCGAGGTCTCATCGCTTTCCCCCGCCAGAAGCGGGCGTAGACCGGCGAACACGCCCTCCACATCCTCTCGTGTGAGGGGAACGTTGATGACCTTGTTCACGTGCTTCAGGAGGTAGTCGATATCGGCAGCGGTCGCAGCCGGATGCGCCTTGTCCAGATTCCACTCGGTGTCCGTCGTGCCGATGAGCCAGTGCCTGCCCCACGGAATGACGAACAGCACGCTCTTCTCCGTGCGGAGCAAGAGGCCCACCTTCGACTGGAATCGGTCCCTCGGAACGACGAGGTGAATGCCCTTCGACGCCCGCACCTTGAACTGGCCGCGCTCCCCCACCATCGACTGGGTGTCATCCGTCCAGACGCCCGTCGCATTCACGACCTGCCGCGCCCTGATGTCGAACCTTTCGCCCGTGAGAAGGTCGTGCGCCCGCACGCCGACAACGCGCTCGCCCACCTTCAGGAATCCTTCAACGCGTACGCGGTTGGCGACGTGAGCCCCGTAGAAGGATGCCGTGCGCGCCAGGCTCGACACGTACCTCGCGTCGTCCACCTGGGCGTCGTAATACGTGATGCCGCCGACGAGGGCATCGGCGCGAAGGCTTGGCATGAGCTTGTGGACTTGCCGCTTGCTCAAGTGACGGTGGTGCGGCACCCCCGGCGGTCGGCCCCCGCTGTAGCTGAACAGGTCGTACAGCAGCATTCCTGCACCGATGTAGAGGCGTTCGATGATCGGCGTCGTGAGCGGGTACAGGAACCGCACGGGCCTCACGAGGTGCGGCGCGATGCGCTGCAGCAGCAAGCCGCGCTCGATGAGCGCCTCCCGCACGAGGCGGAAGTTCAACTGCTCCAGGTAGCGGATGCCGCCATGCACGAGCTTCGACGAGCGGCTGGAGGTTCCGCTTCCCCAGTCGCGGGCCTCCACCATCCCCACGCGCAATCCGCGGGTGACCGCATCCATCGCGCTGCCCGTGCCCACGATGCCGCCGCCCACGACGAGGATGTCGAGTTCCTTCTCCTTCAACGCCGTGATCGCCGCAGCACGCTCGGCGGGGCCGAGCTTCGAGGAACGTGTGACCGTCTTCTTCGCCATCGGTGCCCTTACGCGTGGTACGGAGCGAGAACGACCTCGACCCGCTGGAATTCTTTGAGATCGGAGTAACCGGTCGTCGCCATGGAACGCTTCAACGCGCCGATCAGGTTCACCGTCGCATCCGCCACGTGGGCCGGGCCGAACAGGATCTGCTGGAGGGGGGCTACAGAACCAACCTCGACGCGGTTGCCCCGGGGAAGCTCGGAGTGGTGCGCCTCAGCACCCCAGTGCATCCCCCTGCCAGGAGCTTCGATTGCGCGAGCGAGCGCACTGCCGAGCATGACGGCATCCGCGCCGACCGAAATCGCCTTCACGATGTCACCGGACGTGCCGAGCCCGCCGTCCGCGATGACGTGCACGTAGCGTCCGCCCGACTCGTCCAGGTAGTCGCGCCTCGCGCCCGCGACATCCGCCACGGCCGTCGCCATGGGGGCGTGGATGCCGAGGCTCGCCCTCGTCGTCGACGCCGCGCCTCCGCCGAAACCGACGAGCACGCCCGCCGCCCCCGTGCGCATGAGGTGCAGCGCCGGGGTGTACCCGGCCGCGCCGCCGACGATCACCGGAACGTCGAGTTCGTAGATGAACTCCTTGAGGTTGAGCGGCTCCTGGTTTTGGGACACGTGCTCGGCGCTCACCGTGGTGCCGCGGATCACGAACAGGTCGACGCCCGCCTCGACGACAGTTTTGTAGAGCTGCTGCGTGTGCTGTGGGGAGAGCGCGCCGGCGACCGTGACGCCCGCCGCGCGGATTTCGGCGAGCCGACTCGTCACGAGCTCCGGTTTGATCGGCTCCTCGTAGATCGCCTGCATGCGTTTCGTCGCCTGATCGGCGGGCAGCTCGCTGATTTCCTTGAGCAGCGGCGTCGGATCCTCGTAGCGCGTCCAAAGCCCCTCGAGGTTCAGCACGCCGAGCCCGCCGAGTTTGCCGATCAGGATCGCCGTCTCTGGCGACACGACGGAGTCCATGGGAGCCGCGAGTACCGGGATCTCGAACTGGTATGCATCGATTGTCCAGCTCACCGACACATCCTCGGGGTCGCGCGTGCGGCGGTTGGGGACGATGGCGATGTCGTCGAATGCGAAGACTCGCCGCCCGCGCTTGGACCGACCGATCTCGATGTCACTCACGGAATCAAGCCTATCTTCCCGGCCCTCCCGTCGGTTCTGTCCCAAATGAAGGAGATTGGGCATCCGCGGCACGACGTCCGCACGACATACAGATCTACGCGTGGCAATCTCCTTCATTTGGGTCCGGGACAAGGTGGCAAGCTGGGGGTATGGATGTGCACGCAGACCCGATGACCCTTCTCCGCCAGCGCTCGAGCGTGAAATGGCGCATGTTCCCGGAGGACGTGCTCCCGCTCTTCGTCGCCGAGACGGACTACCCGCTCGCGCCGCCCATCCAGGACGCACTGGCCACCGCCATCCGCAATTCGGACACCGGCTATACGCCGCCGACTTCCGAACTACCGGAGGCGTTCGCGGGTTTCGCGCTTTCCCGCTGGGGTTGGACCGTCGACCCCGCGCACGTGTGGACGACGACGGATGTGGGGGTCGCCATCGTGGAGACGCTCCGCCGCGTGACCAGGCCCGGCGACGGCGTAATCATCAACCCGCCCGTGTATTTTCCGTTCTTCGACCTCGTCGCCGAGTCGGGGGCTCGCGTCGTCGAGGTGCCGTTGTCGGGCGGAATCGATGAGGGCTGGTCGCTCGACCTCGCGGGCATCGAGGAGGCGTTCAAGGCTGGAGCGCGCGCGTTTCTGCTCTGCAATCCGCATAACCCCGTGGGCCGCGTGCACACCGCGGACGAGTTGCGCGCCGTCGCCGAGCTGGCGGCGACGTATGGGGCGACGGTCGTGAGCGACGAGATCCACGGTCCACTCACGTACCCGGACGCGCAGTTCGTCCCGTTCCTCTCCGTGTCGGATGCCGCGCGCGAGGTCGGAGTGTGCGTCACGGCCGCGAGCAAAGCGTGGAACCTTGCCGGGCTCAAGTGCGCCGTCATGATCACTGCAGGCAAGCGGAACGAGGCGATCGTCGGGTCCATGCCGGACGAAGTGTATTGGCGAACGAGTCTCTTCGGGCTCAAAGCGAGCGTGGCGGGCTACCGTGATGGCGGCGAGTGGCTGGATGGCATTATCGCCTCGCTCGATGCCAACCGGCGGCTGCTCGCCACACTCCTCGAGTCTCAGCTGCCCGACGTGAAGTATCGGATGCCGGAGGCGACCTATCTCGCATGGCTCGACTTCTCGGCGCTCGGGTGGGGAGACGATCCGGCCGCGCACATCCTCGAGCACGCGAAGGTGGCACTCAGCAACGGTCCGCCGTTCGGCACTCAGGGCAGCGGATTCGCCCGGCTGAACCTGGCTTGCGCGCCCGACACCCTCACCGAAGCCGTAGCCCGGCTTTCATCATTCAGGAGGTGATGGGGCTGGAGTGACTCGCTCTGCTCAACTTTCACACCACCTCCTGAATAATGAAAGTCAGCGGGGGCGGGCGACTCGCGCCTCATCCCACACGGGCTCGGGCGACTCGTAGACGCGCCCGTCGGCGCCGAACACGAGGAACCGGTCGAAGGATCGCGCAAACCACCGGTCGTGGGTGACGGCGATCACGGTCCCCTCGAACCGCTCGAGCGCATCCTGCAAGGCCTCCGCCGACACGAGGTCGAGGTTGTCGGTCGGCTCGTCGAGCAGGAGGAGAGTGGCTCCGCTCAGTTCGAGCAGGAGAATCTGCAGTCTCGCCTGCTGCCCGCCGGAAAGCGACTCGAAATTCTGCTCGGCCGCGCCCGCGAGCCCATAGCGGTCGAGGGCGCGACTCGCGGCTTCACGCGCCAGCCCTGCGCGGTTGTTGTCGCCGCGGTGCAGGGTGTCGAGCAGCGTGCGTCCGAGGAGGGACGCGTGCTCGTGCACTTGCGCGAACCATCCGGGGACGACGCGCGCGCCGAGCCTGGCCACGCCGTTATGCGAAACGGGTGCCAGCATCGCGCCGACCGAAGTGAGGTGGCCGGCGCGCGGATCGGGGTCCGTGCCGCCCAGCGCAAGGAGCCTCAGGAAGTGGGACTTGCCCGAGCCGTTCGAGCCGAGAGCCGCAACCCGGTCGCCGAACCACACTTCGAGATCGAACGGCGCCATAAGACCGGTGAGTTCGAGCTGTTCGCACACGACAGCGCGCTTGCCCGTGCGGTCGCCGCGCAACCTCATCGAGAGGTCCTGGTCGACCGGCCGCTCGAGCGGCGGTCCCGCCTCTTCGAACTTGCGCAGCCTCGTCATCGCGGCGTGATACCGCGAAGCGAACTCGTCGCTCGCGGCCGCCTTCACTTTCATAGCCTGAACCAACTGCTTGAGTTTCAGGTGCTGCTCGTCCCAGCGGCGACGCAGTTCGTCGAGGCGCTCCATCCGATCTCGCCTCGCGTCGTGGTAGCTGGCAAAGCCTCCGCCGTGAGTCCATGCCGTGCTCCCGGCGCCGCCCAGCTCGAGGGTGATGATGCGGTCGGCAGCCTGCGCGAGCAGCTCTCGGTCGTGACTCACCAGGAGAACCGTTTTCTTCGTGGCGCGCAACGACTTCTCGAGCCAGCGCTTTGCTGGCACGTCCAGGTAGTTGTCCGGCTCGTCGAGCAGCAGAACGTCATCCGGCCCGCGCAGCAGCGCCTCGAGCACGAGCCGCTTCTGCTCGCCCCCGGAGAGCGTGCGCACCTCGCGGTACTTGGCGCGCTCGAACGGGATGCCGATCGCCGTCATCGTGCACTGGTCCCAGATGGTCTCTTCGTCGTATCCGCCCGCATCCGCGTATTCGGCGAGCGCCTCGGCGTACCGCATTTGCGTTTCGAGTGTGTCGCTTTCGATGATCGCGAGCTCTGAACGGTCGAGTGCGAGTGCCGCTTTCCGGATGCGCCCAGGAGCGACGGAGATGAGCAGGTCGCGCACCGTGGATTCGTCGCGCACGTGCCCGACGAACTGGTCCATGACGCCGAGTGCCCCATCGATGGATACGGCACCCGCGTCCGCTTTCTGCTCGCCGCGGATGATGCGCAGCAGCGTCGTCTTGCCCGCACCGTTAGCTCCGATGAGCGCGCTCGTGGTTCCTTCGCCGACACGGAAACTCACCTCGTCGAGCAACGGCCGCCCATCTGGCAACGACAAGGACACCCCGTTGACGTCGATGTAACCCATGGTGCGCCCCTGGTACGAACGACCCCGAATATCGGAGGCTCGCCAATGGCAAGCCGACCAGAATACACCCGCCGGACGTGCTCGGCCGACTCCTTTCGTGACGCGCGCTGTGCGCTCTCCTCAGGGAGGGATCAGTGCCGGTAGTTCGGCGCCTCCACGACCATCTGGATGTCGTGCGGGTGGGACTCCTTGAGCCCGGCGGCGGTGATCCGCACGAACTTGCCCTTCGCCCGCAACTCGTCGATCGTGTGCGCTCCCGTGTAGAACATGGACTGCCGCAGGCCGCCGAGGAGCTGGTAGACCACCGAGGAGACCGGCCCCCGGTACGCGACTTTGCCTTCGATGCCTTCGGGGATCAGCTCGTCGTCGCTGGGCACGTCGGCCTGGAAGTACCGATCCCGCGAATACGAAGTGCTCTTCCCCCTGGTTTGCATTGCCCCGAGCGAACCCATGCCGCGATACGACTTGAACTGCTTCCCGTTGATGAACAGCATGTCGCCAGGGCTTTCGTCCGTACCGGCGAGGAGGGATCCGAGCATGACGGATTCGGCGCCGGCGACGAGCGCTTTCGCGATGTCTCCCGAATACTGGAGTCCGCCGTCGGCGATGATCGGCACGCCCGCTTCCCGCGCGGCGAGCGAAGCCTCGTAGACGGCCGTCACCTGGGGCACCCCGACGCCAGCCACAACGCGGGTCGTGCAGATCGAGCCGGGCCCGACGCCGACCTTCACGGCATCCGCCCCTGCGTCGATGAGTGCTTGCGCGCCCGACCTCGTCGCGACATTCCCGCCGATGATGTCGATCGAGGCGAACGCGCTATCGGCCTTGAGACGCCGGATGATTCCGATTTCGCCTTCGGATTCGCCGTTGGCGGTGTCGACCACGATCACATCGACCCCCGCATCGGCAAGGGCGCCCGCCCGCTGCCAGGCGTCGCCGAAGAATCCGATCGCGGCGCCGACGCGCAAGCGTCCTTCCTCGTCCTTCGTGGCATTCGGGTACCGTTCGGTCTTGTCGAAATCCTTGACCGTGATGAGGCCAGTCAGTTTGCCGTTCGCGTCGATGAGCGGAAGCTTCTCGATCTTGTGTTTGGCGAAGATCTCGATCGCCCCGTCCGGGTCGATTCCGGTGGGCGCGGTGATGAGCGGCATCCGGGTCATGACGTCGCGCACGAGCGTCGTCGACTTGTCGACGGGGGCGACGAACCGCATGTCGCGGTTCGTGATGATTCCGATGAGTCTTCCGTCGCCTTCGACGACGGGGAGCCCGGAGACCCTGAACTGGCCGCACAGCGCGTCGACGTCGGCGACCGTAGCGTCGGCGGTCGTCGTGACGGGGTTCGTGATCATCCCGGATTCGCTGCGCTTGACCTTGTCGACGTAGGTGGCCTGATCTTCGATCGACAGGTTGCGGTGCAGGATGCCGAGCCCACCGTGCCGCGCCATGGCGATCGCCATGCGGCCCTCGGTGACCGTATCCATGGCCGCCGAAATGAGGGGCGTCGCGACGCGAATATTGCGCGTGAGCCTCGAGGATGTGTCGGCCTCGCTCGGGATGACATCGGTGTGCCCCGGCAACAGCATCACATCGTCGTAGGTGAGTCCGACAAATCCGAACGGGTCTGGCTGCTGCATAAATCTCCGAATTGTTATCCGCCGCTATGAGAAGCCGGAGGCCACGCTGATTCCGGTGTTTAATCGTATCGTCTGTCGCCCAGCGGCGTTGACGATGCGGCGCGCTTTGACCTCTCGTGTGGAAGTGCGACCGGGAATGCGCCATAATCGGCAGGTACTGTCAACGTCGACGGCAGCCAGAACCCGAGAGTCACCGAATCTCCACTGGCCCGTCTTGGAGGTCTCGTGGTCACTGCTCAACGGTTCCGCTCGCGTGCGATGCGACCCATAATCCTCCTGTTCGCGATGGTATTCGCGGCGCTCGCCTTCGCGATGATGGCGGTCTCGCCGGTCAACGCCGACGAGATCAACACCGACAAGTACGACTACATCTTCAGCGGCAACGTCAAGCACGACGGCGTCCCCCTCGACGACGTCACGATCATCGTCGAAGGCAACGGCTACGAGGCCGAAGTCAATACCGACAAGGAAGGCAAGTGGCGGGTCGGCGTCCCGGAGAAGGACGTCTACAAGATCACGCTTGTGGAGAAGACCCTCCCCGAGGGCGTCATCGTGAGCGAAGAGGGCAGCGATCGCGTGACGATCACGGATCGCGGCGCGACGATCGAGGCCGAGTTCGGTCTCACCAAGAACAAGTCCGTGAACTTCTTCCTCGGCGAGGGTGTTCGCGTCGTGACGCCGTTCATCGACCAGGTGGTTGCGAGCCTCATCAGCGGCCTGAACTTCGGGCTCATGCTGGCCCTTGCCTCGATCGGGCTGTCGCTCATTTTCGGAACAACCGGAATCGCGATCTTCTCCCACGCAGAAATGGTGACCCTCGGTGCGGTCATCGCGCTCGCATTCAGCGTCACTCTCGCCTGGCCGCTGTGGCTCACGATCCCGGTCACGCTCGTTCTCCTGGCGGTCGCCGGATACGCGCAGGACTACGTGATCTGGAAACCTCTTCGAACAAGGGGGTTGAGCGTCGTCCAGCTCATGATCGTGAGCATCGGTCTGTCTCTCACCCTCCGGTACGTGTTCCAGTTCTTCATCGGAGGCGGAACGACGCTCCTTCCCACCGATCCGGCGATGACCGTGAAGATCACGCTGCTCGGGCCGATCGCGCTTTCCGTTGTCGACATGGTGAGTATGGGAGTCTCCGCTGTCGTGCTCGCGGCCGTCGCCTACTGGTTGCTCTACACGCGCACCGGCAAGGCCACGCGGGCGATCAACGACAACGCGTCGCTGTCTGCCGCGTCGGGCATCGACGTCAACCACGTTGTGCGACTCGTGTGGATTCTGGGAACCGTGCTCGCGGGACTGTCCGGCATCCTGTGGGCGTACTTCCGCCCGGGCATCAAGTGGGACATGGGTTGGCAGATCCTGCTGCTGATTTTCGCGGCCGTCGTTCTCGGCGGCCTCGGTACCGCGTTCGGCGCGCTCGTCGGGTCGATCATCGTCGGACTGCTCGTCGAGCTCACCCCACTGTGGTTCTCGGCGGATATCAAGTACGTCGGAGCACTGCTGATCCTGATCATTGTTCTCCTCGTCAGACCACAAGGACTGCTGGGTCAGAAAGAGAGGGTCGGTTAAATGGACTTCATCGGCATCCTGGGACAAACCGCCTGGTGGATCCTCGCTCCCGAAACGATCGCCTACGGGCTCGCCACGGTCGGCCTCGCCGTGCACTTCGGCTACGGCGGCCTGCTGAACTTCGGTCAGGCCGGGTTCATGCTCATCGGCGGCTACGGTTACGCGATCTCGATCCTGTCGCTCGGCTTGCCGTGGTGGGCAGGCATCCTGGTCGGAATCGGCGCGTCCGTGGTCTTCGCCCTCATCCTCGGTATTCCGACGCTGCGTCTTCGCGCGGATTACCTCGCGATTGCGACGATCGCCGCTGCGGAGGCGCTGCGCCTCATCGTTCAATCGACCCTCCTGGACGACGTCACGAACTCGGCGGACGGGCTCGGCGGCTACCACGAAGGGTTCCGCGCAGCCAACCCGTTCCCGCCCGGCACGTACGGGTTCGGCCCGTGGACGTTCAACGCGACGGAAATGTGGGTGCGCGTGTTCGGTCTCACCATCCTGGGCCTCGCGGTCTGGGGCGTGTGGGCGCTCATGCGCAGCCCGTGGGGCCGCGTGGTCCGGGGTATCCGTGAGGATGAGGATGCTGTGCGCGCACTCGGCAAGAACGTGTTCGCGTACAAGATGCAGGTCCTGATCATCGGTGGAATCCTCGGAACCCTGGGCGGCGTAGTCCTCGTGCTCCCATCCGCCGTCGTTCCGCAGGTGTACTTGCCTTCCCTCACGTTCTTCCTGTGGACGATCCTGCTCCTCGGCGGGGCCGCGACCATTTGGGGCCCGGTGCTCGGCACCGGCGTCTTCTGGATGATTTACGCGTTCCTCGGACTGTTCCTCCCGGCCATGGCCGCGCAAGGGTGGCTGCCGGGAGTTACCCCGTCTCAGGCCGGCATCCTGCGCTTCGTCCTTGTCGGGCTCGCGCTCATGCTTATCGTGATTTATCGGCCGCAAGGCATACTCGGCGACAAGAGAGAGCTGTCATTCAATGCCCGCAAATAATTCGCACGCAAAGTCGACAGGGATTGCGACGGGAGATTTCGTTCCCGGAGTCTCCAAGACGGATCCGATTCTCGTTGCGGACAACGTCACGCGTCACTTCGGCGGACTCACGGCCGTCGACGTCGACCATTTGGAGATCCAGCGGGGTGTCATCACCGCCCTCATCGGGCCGAACGGTGCGGGCAAGACCACGCTGTTCAACATCCTCTCGGGTTTCGACAAGCCGAACTCGGGATCCTGGTCCTTCGACGGCACGGCCCTCGCGGGCATTCCCTCGTTCAAGGTTTCCCAGCTCGGCCAGATCCGGACGTTCCAGCTCACGAAAGCGCTGAGCATGCTTTCCGTTCTCGAGAACATGAAACTGGGAGCCAAGGATCAGTCCGGCGAGCGGTTGTGGGCGTCGATGTTCCCGTGGCTGTGGCGCGCTCAGGACAACGAGATTGAAACGAAGGCCATGGAACTGCTCGCGCGGTTCAAGCTCGACACGAAGGCGGACGATTTCGCTGCGAGCCTGTCCGGTGGGCAGCGCAAGCTCCTCGAGATGGCTCGGGCGCTCATGAGCGACCCGACGCTGGTTATGCTCGACGAGCCCATGGCCGGCGTCAACCCGGCGCTCACGCAGTCTTTGCTCGACCACATCTTCGGGCTCAAGGAACAGGGGATGACCGTGCTCTTTGTCGAGCACGACATGCAGATGGTGAGCCACATCGCCGACTGGGTTGTCGTCATGGCCGAGGGAAGGATCGTCGCGGAGGGCCCGCCCGAGGTCGTCATGAAGGACCCGGCCGTCATCGACGCGTACCTCGGCAGCCACCAGGACACCGACCTCGGAGTCGTGACCGGTCGGATCGAGTTGCCGGATTCTGATCTGAAGTCGAAGAAGGGCTCCAAATGAACGCCGCCACCCAACTGGAGACCGTCCTCGAGGTCAAGGACCTCACGGCGGGCTACCTGCCAGGCATCGACATCCTGAACAACTGCAGCATCACCGTGGGCGAGGGCGAGCTCATCGGCATCATCGGGCCGAACGGCGCAGGCAAGTCGACTCTCCTCAAAGCCATTTTCGGGCAGGTACAGGTCCGTAGCGGGACGATCACGCTGTACGGCGAAGACATCACGCTTCTACCCGCCCACAAGTTGGTGGCGAAGCGCGTCGGAATGGTTCCGCAGAACAACAACGTGTTCCCGTCGCTCACCATCGAAGAGAACCTCCAGATGGGACTGTTCCAGAACCCCAAGATCTTCCCTGAGCGCCTCGAGTTCGTGACGTCCATCTTCGGCGAGCTGTCCTCGCGCCTCAAGCAGCGCGCAGGTTCGCTTTCGGGCGGCGAGCGGCAAATGGTCGCGATGTCCAGGGCCCTCATGATGGATCCGCACGTCCTCCTGTTGGATGAGCCTTCCGCGGGCCTCTCCCCCGTGAGGCAGGATGAAGCGTTCATCCGGGTCTCCGAGATCAACAAGGCGGGCGTGACGACGATCATGGTCGAACAGAATGCGCGACGGTGCCTGCAGATTTGCGATCGGGGATACGTGCTCGACCAGGGTACGGATGCCTACACCGGGACAGGACGCGATTTGCTGAACGATCCGAAGGTCATCAGCCTCTACCTCGGCACACTCGGCGAGGACGCCGCGTAGAGCCTCCCAGCCGCACAGAGAGGGCCCCGACCACGTTTGGTCGGGGCCCTCTTCGTTCGCTGAGAGGAACTGCAGGCCAACAGGAAGGGCCCCGGCGTTTCCGCCGGGGCCCTTCGCCGTGCTACCGCTTCTAGTTGATGCGGGTGTGCATGTTGTCGTCACCGTACTGGTAGATACCGATGGTTGCTTCCGTCGGGTCGCCAGCGTCGTCGAAGGTGATCGGGCCGGAGGCGCCGTCGAAGTCGACCGTGCCGCCGTCGAGGATGATCTGTGCGCCCGACGCGAAGTCGGTCACCTTCTCACCGTTGCCTGAACCACCGGAGACCTCCTGCAGCTTCTTGGCGATCTCGACGGCATCCGTCGATCCCGCAGCAAGAGCGGCAAGCGCCATGAGGATGACCGCGTCGTAGGACTCTGCAGCGTAGCTGTAGTCCTCGAGCGTGCCACCGAACTCCGCGGAGTACACGTCGTTCAGGCGCTTCTGGAAGTCATCCGCGAGCACCGGGCCCGGGGTGGTTCCCTTCGCACCCGTGAGCGACGCGGGCGGCAGGTCCGCACCGAACTGCTTCAGGTTGCCGTCAACGAGGTACAGCTTCGACGTGTCGAAGCCGGCGTCCTTGAGCGCGGGAACGATCGTGAAGACCTCATCGAACGTGATCAAAGCGATCGCGTCCGGGCTCTGCGCCACAACCGAGGCGATCTGAGCCGAGAAGTTGGTGTCACCGGCGTTGAAGAACTCCGTGGCGACAACCTTGCCGCCAGCGCCTTCGAACGTCTCCTTGGTGACCTTCTCGAGACCGGTTCCGTATGCGTCGTTGAGCACGATCATGCCCAGCGTGCTGGCACCGTCGCTGGCGATGAGGTTACCGAGAACTTCGCCCTGCAGGAGGTCGGAGGGCGCGGTACGCCAGTACAGGTTCTTGTCATCCCAGGTCGTGAAGTCCGGGGACGTGTTCGCCGGGGAGAACATCAGCGTGTCTGCACCGACGATCTGGTCGATCACCAGCTTGGAAACACCGGACGACGCGGCACCGAGAACGGCGTCGACGCCCGCAGCCAACAGGTTCGGGACCGTGGTCGCGTATGCCTTGTTGTCTGGGTCGCCGGAGTCACCGTAGGTGACCTCCACCTTGATACCAAGGTTGGCGTCGTTGACCTCCTTGGCACCGAGTGCAACACCAGCTTCTTCGGGCGGGCCGAGGAACGCCAGAGCACCGGTCTGCGGAAGCAGGGTTCCGATTTTCAGGACGAGGTCCTTGGTGGGCCCTTCGCTGCCGCCGCCATCCGTCGGGGTGCAGCCGCTGAGAACCAGCGCTCCAGCTCCGACGATAGCGATGCCACCGAGAACCGACTTCAGACCTTTCGAGCGGGAGGCCTTAGCCTTCGCGAATACGCGCATGTTGCTCCTTGCGTTTCGAATGTGCTTACACGACAGAATTACTCTGCCGTTGCAGCAAGGGTATTGGCTATCTGCGAGATTCTCCACCGCAAGCGGTTACAGCCCGATAACGCGGATCAATCGTTACCATTCGTAACCTGTTTTGCCCCCCATTCGAGGGTAGACCCCGCTGCAGTCCGCAACAAACGTCCGCTAGCCGGCGACGGTGGTTCCCACGAGTTTGAAGCGGTTGTCCGCGCCGTAGCGAAAGAGGCCATAGGTCGCCGATCGCGGGTCGCCCGCATCATCGAAAGTGATCGGTCCGGAGATGCCGTCGTAGTCGATGTCACTTCGGGTCTTCAGAGCATCGAGGCACTCGCCGAAGCTCGTGCATTTGATCCCGGATGCTGAAACCGCCTGCAGGCTTCCTGCGACGGCCCATCCCGTGTCGTTGCCCGCGACGATTGCGGCGAGGGCCGCGAGGATCGTTGCGTCGTACGCTTCCGCCGCGTAGCGATAGTCCGATACGGCAGGGTCAGCGCTTTTCACGCGTTTCATGAACGCGTCATCCGGTACGGCGCCCTCAAGGATCCCGTTCGCATCCTTGAGAGTGTTGCTCGACAGCTCCTGGGAGTAGTCGGCGAGGTTCTGGCTCGTCAGCCACAGCTTCGACCCACCGAATTTCGCGTTCACGAGCCCGTTGATGATCGTCTTGTTCTTCGCCATGGCGCTGAACGGGCTGGCAAGGATGACGACATCCGGCTCCGCCTTCGTCACCGCGGCAATGATCCTGTCGGTGGGATTGATGGTTTCGGAGAAACTTTCGCTGACCACGAGAGTCCCACCGACCCGGTCGAGTCCTGCTTCGACGCTCGCGTGCACGGCGCGGCCCGTGTCATCCGAATAGTAGACGAGCGCCACGGTGCGGTCTTTTCCCGCCACGTCCGCGAGCGCAGACCCTTCGAGTGCCGCGGACGGAATGGTCCTGAACAGCAGCCCCTGGTCTTTCAGCGACGACAGGGCAGGGCTTGTCGCCGACGGGGAGATCATCGCGATGCCTTCCGCAACGATCGTGGGAAGCAGTCGTTCGGCGAGGATCGAAGATGACGGTCCGATCACGACATCGACATTCTTGGAGATCAGGTCCTCGAGGGACGCTTCGGCCTTCGTCGTGCTCGCGTCGCCCGAGTCGCGGTGATACACGACAACGGGTTTGCCGTTGACCCCGCCGGCCTCGTTGATCTCGCGAACGGCGAGCTCCACGCCCGCATCCTGGGCGCGAGCGAGAAACGTCGTCGCTCCCGTCGTCGGGAAGAGCGTTCCGATGGTCAGCACTCCGTCGCCTGCCGGAAGGGGCGTTGCGGTGGGAGTCACGGTCGGGACGGGCATGGGTTCGGGAGCGCACGCCGCGAGCGTCGCGCACAGGGCCGCCGCCATCGCTGCGGCGACGACGTTGCTGCGCAGTGGGAAGCCTTTCACGTTCTGGTGCACTCCCGAAGATTATCCGAGCATCAGCCGGGCAGCGGTAAGGCGCGTCGCACTGATCGGCTGTGGTGCGCCATGTCGACGCTGAACACCACGAGTGCGAACCAAACCAGCGAGAATCCCACCCACCGCTCTAAAGGCATCGCCTCGAGAAGAACGAACGTGCCGATGAGGAACTGCAGAATGGGCGTCAGATATTGGATGAAGCCGATCACGAAGAGCGGCAATCGGCGAGCCGCCGCTGCGAAAAGAAGCAGCGGAATCGACGTCACCACCCCGGCGGAGACGAGAAGAATCGTATTGATCGCGCCGGCGCTCCCAAACACGATGCCCGAGGTGACGCCGACGAAGATCAATTGGGCGATGGCGAACGGCGTGAGCCACGCAGTCTCCACGGCCAGGCCGGTGAGGGCGTCCACCGTGACGCCCACGCGCTTCTTGACGAGCCCGTAAAGCCCGAACGACAACGCGAGGACGATGGATATCCACGGAAACGAGCCGTTGTAGATCGCGAGCACGAGCACTGCCACGCCGCTGATCCCCACGGCGATCCACTGCAACACGCGGAGTTTCTCGCCGAGAACGACGACGCCAAGGAGGACGGTGACGATCGGGTTGATGAAGTACCCGAGCGCGGCTTCGTTGACGCGCTCCGTCACGACGGCGAGCACGTAAACCTGCCAGTTGACGAAGACCAGCACACCCGCGACGCCGAGGGCGATGAGACTGCGCCGATCGCGCATGATCCGCGCGATCCGCCCGCCCCGCCGCAAGACGAGAATCGCGAGGGCGCAAAAGAGCGCGGAGAACAGGACTCGCCAGGAGACGATCTCGAATGGTCCGGCGGGCGCGAGAGCGAGGAAGTACAGCGGAAAGAAGCCCCACAGGCCGTATGCCGCGAAGGCGTAGAAGAGTCCGGCGCGAGAGTCCGGCGCGGTCGATGACGTGGTGGCGGGTGCAGACATTGAGTTCACTCTACGACCACAGAGAAGGCCCGCCAGAGGAGCCGGCGGGCCTTCTGCTGAGACGAGTGAGTTAGCGGACTACAACCGCGAGCACGTCGCGGGCGGAGAGGACGAGAAGGTCATCTCCACCGAACTTCACTTCCGTGCCTCCGTACTTGGAGTAGATGACCTTGTCACCGACGGCAATATCGAGCGGAACCCGGTTGCCGTTGTCATCGATCCGGCCCGGGCCGACGGCGACGACTTCGCCCTCCTGCGGCTTTTCCTTCGCGGTGTCGGGGATGACAAGGCCCGACGCTGTTACTTGCTCTGCGTCGACCTGCTTGATGACGATGCGATCCTCGAGCGGCTTGATGGACACCGACACGGTTGACCTCTTCTTTCTTACACGTGAAAATTCATGGGGTTAGCACTCTCACTGCGAGTGTGCCAGAACAACTGTACCCGTGCGGCTGGCACTCATGCAACGTGAGTGCCAATTGCCTCCCCCTCGCACCGTCCCAAATGAAGGCAATCCGACTCGGCGGGGCGGCAGCCAGCCAGTATCCGGCCCCCTCCGACCCCCACTGCCTTCATTTGGGACCAGAATGGGGGGATGGATCAGGGCGAGCTCATGACGCTGCTTTCGCCCGAAGGGCTGCGGCTTCTCGATTCGCTGCCGCCGCACGAGTCGTCCGCGGACGTCGTTCGATCGGTCTCGCGCTTGCGGTCCGCCGGACACCCTGCCGCGCTCGTGGCCGCCGTCCTCAATCAGTCGAAGCTCCGCAGGAGGGCGCGAGAGAAGTTCTCCGAGTTCGCCGATCGCATGCTGTTCACCGAGGCCGGGCTGGAGCAGGCCACGCGGCTCACGGTCGCAGCGCGGCACGCGGAGCGGTTTCGCGCGGCGGGGCTGGCCAGGATCGTCGATCTCGGGTGCGGGATCGGCGGCGACGCGCTCGCGATGGCGGCGCTCGACCTCGACGTGACCGCGGTGGAGCGTGACGAGGTCACGGCCGCAATCGCCGCGTACAACCTCGCCCCGTGGCCGAACGCCCGCGTCGTCCATGCCGACGCAGAAACCTATCCGCTCGAAGGGTTCGAGGGAGCGTGGCTCGATCCCGCCAGACGGAACTCGTCGAAGCGATTGAAGGATCCCGCAGACTGGTCGCCGTCGCTGGATGTGGCGTTCACGATCGCCGAACACCTGCCGGCCGGCATCAAGCTCGGCCCCGGCGTCGATCGAAACCTCATTCCGGATGCGGCCGAGGCGCAGTGGGTTTCCGCGGATGGCACCGTCGTCGAACTCGCGCTGTGGTTCGGCGACCTCGCGAGGAACGGCATCCGGCGCACGGCCACCGTGATGGGCAGGCACGGTCTCGCGGAACTGACCGCGGGCGGCGACAGCGACGATGTTCCGGTCGGCCCCCTCGGAGAGTTCGTATACGAACCCGATGGCGCTGTGATCCGTGCGAGGCTCATCGGCGACCTCGGCCGAAACATCGGCGCGACCATGCTGAGCAAGAGCATCGCGTGGCTGAGTTCGGATGCCGCCGTGGATACGCCGTTCGCGGCGCGATTCCGGGTCGTCGAGTCTCTGCCCTACGACATCAAGGCGCTCAGGAAGCTTGTCGCGGCCCGCGGCATCGGAACGCTCGAGATCAAGAAGCGCGGCGTGGATGTCGACCCGGCGGAGCTCAGGAAGAAGCTCAGCCCGAAAGGCGACGGCGCGGCGACGCTCATCCTCACGCGGATTGCGGGGCGCCACACTGCGCTCCTCGCGGAGCGGGATTCAGCTTAGCCACCAGGCTTAACGAGAGGCGGGCCCCGCTTTCGCGAGGCCCGCCTGATGATCAGGGTTTAGTAACCCGGAATGTTGCTGACGACGGTGCCGTAGCTTCCCAGGATCATGAGCGGCAGGAGGATCGAGAACAGGAAGATCAGGATCCACAGGATCGTGAACACGTATCCGAGGATCGTGCCCCAGAGCGCGAGGCCGTGCCCGCCTTCTCCGGTCTTCTTGATCTGGCCGAGCGCGATGTGGCCGCAGATGATTCCCGCGAGCGGGAACACGAACGCGCCGATGAGCGCGATGATCGCGAGTACGTTGGTGGGTTTGCTGGCCGGGGCCGCAGCGTAGGGCGCTGCCGGGGCCGGCGGCGTAGCAGGAACGTTGGGGTCAGTCATGTGATCTCCAAGGGTTGATGTGGACGTTCGTCCAACGCAGCCATAGTCCCACCGGTTTCCACGGGTGTCAACGGGCCAAGCCGTCAACCGGCGGGAACGCTCACACCAGAATTTCGGTAACCGGCAGCGTGGAATCTGAGCCAAACTCCAGACCGGACGCCGGCCGGCCGGCCATGACGAGTTGCGCCCCGAGCGCGGCGATCATCGCGCCGTTGTCCGTGCACAGAGCAAGCGGCGGGATGCGCAATTCAACTCCGGCTTGGGCACACCGCACGGCGGCGACATCGCGCAACCGGGCATTCGCGATGACCCCGCCGCCCAGCAGCAGCCTCGGAACGTCCAGGTCGGCGCACGCTGCGAGTGCCTTCGTCAGCAGTACGTCGATCACGGCCTCGCGGAAGCTCGCCGCGACATCCGGCACCGGAACGGCCTCGCCCGCGTCCCGCAAGCGTTCGACATGCCTGGCCACGGCCGTCTTGAGCCCGGAGAAGGAAAAGTCGTACCGGTGCTTCTCGAGGTCTTTCGGAAGACTGAGCCCCCGCGGAAACCGGATGGCGCGCGGATCCCCTTCTCGCGCGGCGCGGTCGATCTCCGGGCCCCCCGGATACGGCAGGCCCAGGAGCCGCGCCACCTTGTCGAACGCCTCTCCCGCCGCATCGTCGATCGTCTCGCCGAGCAGTTCGACGTCGGAGACGAGGTCGCGCACGAGAAGGAGGGAAGTGTGGCCACCGGAAACGAGCAGGGCAATCGTCGGATACTCCAATTCGTCGCCCGAAAGCACGTCGACGCCGACGTGCCCGACGAGGTGGTTCACGGCGTACAGCGATTTTCCGAGGGACACGGCGAGCGCCTTCGCCGCGGCGATTCCCACCATGAGCGCACCGGATAATCCGGGGCCGCTCGTGACGGCGATCGCATCCAGGTCGGCGAGCTCGATGCCCGACTCTGCCAGAGCGCTCTCGAGCGTGGGCGCGAACGCCTCGAGGTGCGCGCGAGCGGCGATCTCCGGCACGACTCCGCCGTAACGCGCGTGTTCCTCCATGGAGGAGGCGATGACGTTGGCGAGCAGCGTTTCGCCACGAACAATTCCGATGCCCGTTTCGTCGCAACTCGTTTCTATGCCGAGAACCAGCGGAGTAGTCCGTGTCACGAATCGACCTCCCCGTGTGAACCGTCGACCGGCAGCGCGCCGTGTCGGGACCGCGGCGTGCCATCCGGAGCCGCCGGCGCCGTGCGCCGCGGCACGGGAAGGAGGCGCATGACGATCGCGTCCACGCCGTCCGGCTGGTAGTACTTCGGGCGCACCGCGAGCTGTTCGAACCCGATGGAGCGGTAGAGCTCTTGCGCGCCGGGATTGTCCGCGCGAACTTCGAGGAACACTTCCTGGGCGCCGCGTTTGGCCGCCTCATTGATGAGCGTGATCATGAGGGTGCGGCCGAGGCCGGACCTGCGCACGTCAGGGGCGACCGTGATCGTCTGGATGTCCGCCTCTTTCGCCCCACGGGGAATGTGAAGGCCCGCGTATCCGTCAAGTTTCGCCGGCGTCTCCGGTCGGAACGCGACGATGTACCAGCAGTGGGGGCTTTCGAGTTCGGCCCGCATGATCTCGGGCGACCACGCGTCGGATTCGAAGGTCGACGTTTCGAGGGCCATGATCCGACTCAGATCGCCGGAATCTGCCTGCCGGAACTGCCACGTCATGACGTGACCCGTTTCGCGCCTGCCGCGACGGTGACGTCGGGAGAGCGCAAGTAGAGGGGTGAGGGACCGGCGAACGGGCGGCCGTGCGTGGACAAGCGTTCGGCGAGCAGTCCTGCCGAAGCCGCGGAGACCCAGTCGCTATCGAGGCGCGGGTAGCTGTCGTAGTCTCCCAGTTCGTCCTCGAGCCGATCCGGGCGGGTGAGGCCGGGGCCCGCGGCGCGGACGGGAATGACGTGTTCATCGCACCCGGCGTAGGCCGACCAGTATCGCTCGTTCCGGCGAGCATCCGTCGTGACCAGCAGGGGGCCCTCGCCGCCTGAGGCGTAGAAGTCGAACGCGAGCGCGTCGTGGCTCACGACGCGCAGAACGGGCGTGCGCGCACCGAACGCGAATGTCGTCGCGGCGGCGATTCCCACGCGAAGCCCCGTGAACGGACCGGGGCCCATTCCCGCAGCCACGCCAGAAACCTCACCAACTGTCGCCCCGGCCTCCTCGAGGCACTCGACGATGAGTGACCCGATCACCTCCGCGTGCCGGCGGGTGTCTTCCACGGAGCGCTCCGAGAGGATGGCGCCCCGATCGACGACCGCGACGCTCGTTCCCGCTGACGTGTCGATCGCGAGGAGCATGACTACAGCCTAAAGTCCTCGAAGCGGGAACCGCGGCCCGTGATGGTGACCTCGCGGGGCTCTGCGTCCGCGAACTCGTCCCCGTCGGGATCGACCCTCTCGGTCGCACGGGTCCCGCGACCGGGCGGCCTCGCAATGTCGACCTGAAGCCACGAGTCCGCAATCCCATCGAGCATGCCCGCCGCCCACTCCACGACGACAATCGAACCCTGGTAGTCGAGGTCGAGGTCGTCGAGGTCTGCGGCGCTCGACAGTCGGTAGGCGTCCACGTGGACGAGCGGGACCCCGCCGGCCGTCGGATGCGTCCTCGCGAGCACGAACGTGGGGCTCGTGACGGCACCCCGCACCCCGAGCGCCTTTCCGAGTCCGCGCGTGAGCGTCGTCTTCCCCGCACCGAGTTCCCCATTGAGCGCAACGATGTCACCCGCGCGCAATGTGCCGGCCAGGCTCGCGCCAAGCTGCTCCATCTCCTCCGGCGTTTCAATCGTGAGTTTCATCGACCGCTGCCCGCTGTACGATACTCGACTCGCGAACCGATCCGGGTGATGATCTCGTAGTTGATGGTGCCTGCGGCATGCGCCCACTCCGTCGCGCTGGGCGCGCACGTTTCCGGGTCCCCGAACAACACGGCCCGATCCCCGACGGCGACGGGCGAATCGCCGATGTCGACGACGAACTGGTCCATCGCGATCACGCCAGAAACAGTGAATCGCTCCCCGTTGATGACGACGGGGCCCCGATTGGATGCGTGCCGGGGAACCCCGTCGTCGTATCCGAGCGGAATGAGCGCAAGCGAGGTCTCGCGATCGGCGACGTACGTGTGGCCGTAGGAGATGCCGCGCCCGGCAGGCACGCGTTTCACGGAAACGACTTCCGCGCTCAGTTCGAGCGCGGGTCGAAGACCGAATGATTCCGGCTCGGCGTCATCGAAGGGCGAAAGCCCAAAGCAACCGAGCCCGACCCGCACGAGGTCGAAGCGAGATTCGGGCCTGCGCAGAGCGCCCTGGGTTGCAGCGATGTGGAACAGTTCCGGTGTGATTCGGGATGCAGCCGCGGCGGCGTGCGCTCGTTCGAATGCCGCCAACTGGATGGCATCCGCTTCTTCCCCGGCGTTGGCCAGGTGGCTGAAGATCCCGCGAACCACCGGCCCGCCGGCGCGCTCTACTGCCGCTGCCCGTTCGAAGAGCGGACCCCACAGCGGTTCTTCCGCGCCGTTTCGCCCGAGGCCCGTGTCGACCTTCACTTGCACGTATTCGACCCCGGCCGCTGCCGCGCGCTCAAGCTCGTCGAGAGTGCTCACGCCGACGTCGATGCCGGCTGCCGCTGCATCCGCGAACGTCTCCCGCGGGCCGTGCAGCCACGTGAGGATGGGCGCCGTGATGCCGGACGCGCGGAGCGCCATCGCCTCCGCAGAATCGATCACCCCGAGCCAGTCCGCGCCCCCCTCGATTGCTGCGCGGGATGCCGCGAGCGCTCCGTGCCCGTAGGCGTTCGCCTTGACGACCGCCATGAAGTGCGCGGTCCGCGCGATGCTCCTCATCGCCTCGACGTTGGCGGAGATCGCCGCGACGTCAACGCGCGCTTCCCGCAGGGGGCGCGCGCTCACGCGGACTCCGCAATCACGTAGGCGATCGCAATGCCGGCGTCGTGGCTCATCGTCAAGTGCAAAGCGGTGATGCCTCGGTCCTTCGCGATCGCCGCGACGCCGCCCGTGAGCGCGAAGGACGGGTTTCGCAAGCCATCGGACACGATCGGCATGTCGTGCCAGGTCACGCCTGTCGAGTCTCCGAGCGCCTTGATGAGAGCCTCCTTTGCCGCAAACCGCGCGGCAAAGGAGTGGATCGCGAGCCGCCTGCCCTCCGTGATCTGTTCGCTCTCAGCGAACAAGCGGTCCAGTAAGGCGGGGGTCCGCTCAATCGCCCGCTCGAACCGGGCCAGATCGACGACGTCGACTCCGATCCCCACAATCATGCGCGCTACTCGACCGTCACCGATTTCGCGAGATTGCGCGGCTGGTCGACGTCCAGCCCCTTCGCCGCGGCGAGCTCCATCGCGAAGATCTGCAGCGGAGCGACCGCGAGCATGGGCTCGAACATCGTCGACGCGAGGGGAATCGTGAACACCTCGTCCGCGTACGGCAGCACCGCGGCATCCCCGGCCTCGGCGATCACGAGCACGCGGGCGCCTCGCGCTTTGATCTCCTGGATGTTCGAGACGACCTTCGGGTGCAGCGAATTCGCCCCGCGCGGACTCGGAACGACGACGAACACCGGCTGGCCGGGTTCGATGAGCGCGATCGGGCCGTGCTTCAACTCACCGGCGGCGAATCCTTCCGCGTGGATGTAGGCGAGTTCCTTGAGCTTGAGCGCACCCTCGAGCGCGACCGGGAATCCGACATGCCTGCCGAGGAACAGCACGGCTCGGGAATCCGCCATCCAGTGGGCAAGCTGCCGGATGCGGTCGTGCTGCTCGAGTACGGTCGACAGCTTGTCGGGAACCGCCTTGAGTTCCTCGAGAAGCTCTGCCGCCTCTGCGGCATCGAGTGTTCCCCTGACTCGCGCCAGGTGCAGTCCGAACAGGTACAGCGCCGCGACCTGCGCGACAAAGGCCTTCGTCGACGCGACGGCCACCTCCGGGCCCGCGCGCGTGTAGATGACCGCATCCGATTCGCGGGCTATCGTGGCGCCCTGCGTGTTGCACACGGAAATGGTGTGCGCGCCGGCCTTCTTCGCGTACTGGACGGCCATGAGGGTGTCCATGGTTTCGCCGGACTGGCTGATCGACACCACGAGAGTCTTCTCATCCAGAACGGGATCGCGGTAGCGGAACTCGTGCGACAATTCGACGTCGACGGGAATGCGCGCCCACTTCTCGATCGCGTACTTGCCGAGCATTCCCGAGTAGGAGGCCGTGCCGCACCCGAGGATGACGATGCGTTCGATGCCGAGCAACCGCTCGTCGTCGTGCTCCAGCTCGGGAAGCCGAACCACTCCGTCAACCGAGCGGCCGAGGAGCGTATTCGCGATCGCCTCCGGCTCCTCGCTGATCTCCTTGGCCATGAAGCTGGACCAGCCCCCCTTCTCGGCGGCCGCGGCATCCCAGGTGACCTCGAATTCTTCGGCCTCGACCGGATTGCCCTCGAAATCGGTCACGCCCACCGAATCGGCCGTGATCGTCACGAGTTGATCCTGGCCGATCGCCATCGCCCTGCGCGTGTGCTCGACGAATGCCGCGACGTCCGAGCCGAGGAAGTTCTCGCCATCCCCGAGGCCGATCACGAGCGGCGAATTCCTCCGTGCGCCGACGACGACTCCCGGCTGATCCTGGTGCACGGCGAGAAGGGTGAATGCTCCATGCAGCTTCCCCACGACGGAGCGCATCGCCTCGCTGACGTCCTGCGTCTCGCGGAACGCGTAGCCGACGAGGTGGGCGGCGACCTCCGTGTCGGTTTCGCTCGTGAACACGGTGTCCGGATGCCGGGCGAGGAGCTCCGCCTTCAGCTCCGCGAAGTTCTCGATGATGCCGTTGTGGATGAGCGCGAGCTTCCCGTCATCCCCGAGGTGCGGATGCGCGTTCTCGTCGGTCGGTCCGCCATGTGTCGCCCAGCGCGTGTGGCCGATCCCCGTCGAGCCGTCAGGCAGCGAAGTTGCGTCGAGATCATCGACCAGAATCTGAAGCTTTCCCGCATGCTTGCGTGTCTGCAACGCACCGTCTGCACCGATGACGGCGACGCCGGCGGAGTCGTATCCGCGGTACTCCAACCGCCTCAAACCGCCCAAAAGGACCTCGATGCTCTTGACATCGCCGACGTAACCCACAATTCCACACATGGTCTGAATTGTAGGACACCGGCGCTGTGAGCTCTGGCCCGCGAGTAGTCTGTTCTGGATGCCTGAGCCCACTCATACCAACGGCCACCCTTCGCCGTTCCTGGAACTGGACCGCCAGACATGGGCGGAACTGGCGCCGACGACCGAGCAACTGCTCACGCCGACCGAGTTGCACGCCCTCCAGGGTTTAGGGGAAAACCTCAATCTGGACGAGGTCAGCGAGGTGTACCTCCCCCTCAGCAAGCTCATCAGCCTTTACGCCGTCGGTGCGCAGCGGCTGCATGGCGCAACGAGCAGCTTCCTGCGGCAACGCAGCCAGCGCACCCCGTTCGTGATCGGCATCGCCGGATCGGTCGCGGTCGGGAAGTCCACGATCGCGCGGGTTCTCCGCGCGCTCTTATCGCGATGGGAAGATACGCCGCGCGTGGAACTTGTCACGACCGACGGATTCCTCCTGCCGAACGCGGAACTCGAACGTCGGGGAATCCTGGACCGCAAAGGGTTCCCGGAGTCCTACGACCGCCGCGCGCTGCTTCGCTTCGTCATGCTCGTCAAGAGCGGCGCTGACGAAGTGCGCGCGCCACTGTACTCGCATCTCACGTACGACATCGTTCCCGGGGGCGAGATCGTCGTACGAAAGCCGGACATCCTCATCGTCGAGGGACTCAACGTGCTTCAGCCGCCCGCCCCAGGGCGGAAGCTCGCCGTGAGCGACCTTTTCGACTTCACGATCTACGTCGACGCGCGCACCTCGGACATCGCAACGTGGTACGAGGAGCGGTTCCTGAAGCTGCAGCAGAGCGCGTTCACCGACCCGCAGTCGTACTTCCATCGGTACTCGAACCTGAGCGAAGTGGAGGCGCGCACGAAGGCGAGGAGCATCTGGAGCGCGATCAACGAGCCGAATCTCGTTCAGAACATTCTGCCGACGCGAGCGCGCGCGACCCTCGTCCTGCGCAAGGAAACCAAACACGCCGTGAGCAGCGTCCTCCTGCGAAAGATCTAGCGAGCCGGATCTAGTGCGCGAGGCGTTTCGTCACGATCGCCGCAAGATCATTGGCGATTTCGTCCGCGACGGCCTGATCAGACGCTTCGACCATGACCCGCACGAGGGGTTCCGTCCCTGAGGGCCTCAAGAGGACTCGGCCCTTGCTTCCGAGCCTCTCCTGAGCCACCACAACCGCGGCGGCGATGGTGTCATCATCGCCGAGCGACTCGCGATCGACACCCTTCACGTTGACCATCACCTGGGGGTACACGGTCATGACCGACGCAAGCTCGACGAGCGACTTGCCCGTGCGCGCGACCTCGGCGGCCAGGTGAAGCCCCGTCATGATCCCGTCGCCCGTCGTCGCAAACTCCGTCATGATCACGTGCCCGGACTGCTCCCCGCCGAGAGCCGCCCCGCTCTCGGCAAGCGCCTCGAGAACGTATCGGTCGCCCACGCGCGTCTCGATCATCGTGATGTCGTGTTCGGCCATGGCCAGGCGCAGCCCCAGGTTGCTCATGACGGTGGCAACGAGCGTGTCGTGCGCAAGCGTGCCCCGCTCCTTCATGGAGAGCGCGAGAATTGCCATGATCTGATCGCCGTCGATGATGTTGCCCTCGGCGTCCACGGCGAGGCAGCGGTCGGCATCGCCGTCGTGCGCGATGCCCAAATGGGCGCCCGTCTCGACGACGGTTCGTGCGAGAAGCCCCAGGTGCGTCGATCCGACTCCGTCATTGATGTTCACGCCATCCGGATCTGCGCCGATGAGCGTGATCGAAGCCCCTGCCTTCGCGAAGGCATCCGGTGACACCCCGGACGCCGCGCCGTGCGCGCAATCGAGAACGACCTTGATGCCGTCGAGCCGCACGGGGAGCGTGCCGAGCAAGTGGACGAGATAGCGGTCCTCGGCGTCGGCAAACCGTCGGATGCGTCCGACCTCCGCCCCGGTGGGAGCGATCGGAGGTTCCGCGAGAGCGGCTTCGATGCGATCCTCGACCTCGTCCGGCAGCTTCGTTCCGCGAGCCGCGAAAAACTTGATGCCGTTGTCGGGAGCCGGATTGTGGGATGCCGACACCATGACTCCGAAATCGGCGTGGAAGTCGGCAACGAGGAATGCGAGAGCGGGAGTGGGGATCACGCCGGCGTCGTACACGTCCACGCCCGAACTCGCGAGCCCGGCCGCCACCGCGGAGGCCAGGAACTCGCCGGAGACCCGCGGGTCGCGCGCGAGGACCGCGACCGGCCGACGACCTGAGGCTCTGCGCCCGTCCGCGTACCTGCCCTTGCCCAGAACGACAGCGGAGGCCTGAGCGAGCCGCAGCGCCAACTCGACCGTCAGGGTCTCGTTCGCGAGGCCCCTGACACCATCCGTTCCGAAAAGCCGAGGCATATCAGCGCCGAATCGGCAGGATTAGCGCTTCGAGAACTGAGGAGCCTTGCGAGCCTTCTTGAGACCCGCCTTCTTGCGCTCGATCACTCGGGCATCGCGGCTCAGGAAGCCGGCCTTCTTCAGGTCGGCGCGGTTGTTCTCGCGGTCGATCTCGTTCAATGCCCGCGCGATGCCGAGGCGCAGCGCGCCGGCCTGGCCCGAGGGCCCGCCGCCCGTGATGCGCGCGATGACGTCATAGCTGCCCAGGAGGTCGAGAACCTTGAACGGGTCCGTGATGAGTTGCTGGTGCAGCTTGTTGGGGAAGTAGTTCGCGAGCTCGCGGCCGTTCACCGTGATCGTGCCGGCGCCGGGGATGAGCCGAACGCGCGCGATCGCCTGCTTGCGGCGGCCTACGGCCGCGCCGGGGACGTTCAATGCGGGACGCGGCGCCCTGGGTGCTGCCTCAGCCGGAGTTTCCGTCGTGAAGCTCTCGGGAGCATCCGTTGCCGGAGCGGTCGACTCGGCCGCGGTCTCTGCCGCTTTGGCCGCGTCGTCGGCAACGGGAGTGTCGATGGAATCTGAAATCTTCGCCATGAAAGGTCCTTTGCTATTCAGCCGGCGCTACTGCGCGACCTGGGTCAATGAGTAGTGCTTGGGCTGCTGCGCAGCGTGTGGGTGCTCGGCACCGGCGTACACCTTGAGCTTGTTGAGCTGGGCGCGGCCGATCGAGTTCTTCGGAAGCATCCCGCGAACGGCCTTCTCGACCGCGCGAGTCGGGTGCTTGGCGAGCATGTGCGCATAGGTGGTCGACGACAGGCCGCCGGGGTAACCCGAGTGCGTGTACGCCTTCTTCTGCTCGAGTTTCGCGCCCGTGAGCGCGACCTTCTCGGCGTTGATCACGATGACGAAATCGCCCGTATCGACGTGCGGCGCAAACGTGGACTTGTGCTTTCCGCGGAGAAGAACCGCGACATGGCTGGCCAGGCGGCCGAGCACGACATCCGTCGCGTCAATGATGAGCCACTCGCGGGTGACGGTGTCGGGCTTGGGTGTGTACGTACGCATGGAACGGCACTGCTCTCTGTTCGAAGGGAGGTGTTCGTGAATCCCACTCCGTGGCCGTTGGTGACGCGCAGTGCGACGCGAACGAATCCGGTGGAGGGCTCAGCTTCGTGATGCCCGACTCGTGCAGGCACCAAGGGTCAACAATAGTCGACGCGGCGGGCTCCGGTCAAACCTCACGGCGGGCGCGCGTCTGAACGGCTCTCGCCCCAAGCTCGACGTCATCCGGGTAGCCGACCTCCAGAAGCGTCAACCCTTTCGCGGGCACGACCTTGAATTCGCTCGTTCGCTCGCGCTCGCGGCGGATTTCCAGCAGTCGAGAGACGGAAAGCCGTCCCTGCCCCACGGCGATCGTGGCCCCGACGAGGGCGCGAACCATGCTGTGGCAGAACGCATCCGCGCGCACGTTCGCTGCGAGAATTCCGTAATCGTCGCGCACCCAGTCGAACTCCTGAAGGGTCCGGATGCTCGTCGCGCCATCCCGAGCCTTGCAGAACGATGTCCAGTCGTGCAGGCCGAGAAGCGCTTGCGCTGCCGCGTGCATCGCATCGACGTCAAGCGCGGCCGGATACCACAGGGTTCCGCGTCGATCGAGCGGATTTCGGGGAGCGCGTTCATCGGCCACCCGGTATTCGTAGCGACGCCACACCGCAGAGAACCTCGCATCGAACCCGTCCGGCGCGATGCGGGAACTCGACACCCAGACATCCGTGTCGAGGCCGGCAATGCCGTTGATCCGGCGCGCGAGCGATTCGGCTCCTCCGCCCCCGCGCGAACGGGTCAGGCTCGCAAACTGGTCGCCGGACACATCGAGGTGGGCGACCTGTCCGAGCGCGTGCACGCCGGCATCGGTGCGACCGGCAACCGTGAGCGTCGGGGCGTCGCCGTGCCGACCGAACACCGTCGCGAGCGAGTCCTCCAGGACGCCCTGGACCGTGCGCAGGCCAGGTTGCCTGCCCCAGCCGTGAAAGTCGGTTCCGTCGTAGGCGATATCGAGCCGGAGCCGGATGCCGCCGGGCGCCGTACTGCCCGCTTCACTTTCCGCCGCGCCTTCTGCCACCGTGCCCACGCGCCGAGTCTACTGAGCGCCGCGGTCGGGTGCGTCTAGAACTCCTTGTTGAGCTGCATGCTGCGGTTCGCCTCGGTGAATCCAAGGCGGGTATAGAGGCCGAGCGCACCTGTCGGGCTTTCGGCATCCACATCGAGCACCGCCATCTCGAGCCCTGCGGCAGCAATCGCCTCGAGTGTTCGGGAGAGCAGGGCCTGTGCCACCCCGCGCGCGCGGAACGCGCGCGGGACCCCCACCAGGTCGATGTACGCAGAACTGAAACCCTGCGGCTCGAAGTCCTCTTCCCTGACTTCGCTCAGCACGAATCCGGCGATCTCCCCGTCCGGCGCGATCGCGAGGAAAGAAAGATCGGGGCGGAACGTCGACCGCGCGATGATCTCCTTCCAGGTCTCCTCGGTCGTCGGCTGGCTGCCCCAGTGGTCGCGGAACGCATCATTGCGCGCGAGCCGTGCGGCCTCGGATCGGGACGCATCAAACTGCACGAACTCGAATCCGTCAAGCTCCTTCGAGATGACGGGCTTCGAAAGGTCCCTGCGCAACTCAAGAAAGTACCGGGCGATCTGAAAGCCGGCCCTCTCGGCCAGCCGCGCGGTCGCCGGCACGCGTTCGAATGTCCACACGATCATCCACCCCGGAAGGCGCTTGTCGGAACCGGCGAACTGCTGCAGCGCGCGAGCCTCCTGCCAGGCGAGCAACTCCCGGCCAATCTGCCGTCCTCTCGCCGAAGGCCGAACCCCGCCGATGAGGATCGAACGAACCAGAGTGTCCTGGCTTGGTGGGAGAATGGCGAGCCCGTACGCCACCACGCGGCCGTCCGTGTCGAGCGCCAGGAGGGAGTCGCGCTCGAGGTCGACGTAAGAATGGCCGAGATCCTCCTCAGTTTCTTCCCTCGTCGTCAGGAAGTGCGGGTGATCAACCACGTCGATCGCCCTGGCGCAATCGAAAACGATGTCCACATCCTCAGCGGTCGCAGGACGCCACGTGATGCCATCTCTGGGGGTCGGCATCGGAAGGACGCTCGGCGCGACGACCCGATCGCGCAGCGGACTCATTTCTGCCACGAAGGGAATACTAATGCCTGCCCGACTCGCGCCAGGAAACGCAAAAGGTCCGGCTCGAGCGAGCCGGACCTTTTGACGGGAAAACTACTTCGTGTCGCTCTCGTCCGACTCGGCGTCGTCGGATGACTCGTCGTTCTCGGCAACGTCTGCGTCGGCAACCTCGGCATCGGCGGCATCGGCGTCATCGGCGTCGACCGCAGGGGTCTCGATGATGACATCCGTCGTCGCGGTCTCGTCGACTGCAGCAGCATCCGCAGCGGAATCGTCTGCAGCGTCCTCAGCCGACTCGTCGACGGCGGGCGCCGCCTTCGGCTTCTTCGTGGTCGCCTTCGCGCTCGGCTTCGCATTGACGGGCTCGAGAACGAGCTCGATCTGCACCATCGACGCGTTGTCGCCCTTGCGGAACCCGAGCTTCGTGATGCGGGTGTATCCGCCGTCGCGCTCGGCAACGAGAGGCGCGATCTCGGTGAAGAGTTCGTGCACGACGCCCTTGTCACCGATCACCGCAAGCGCGCGACGCCGCGCGTGGAGGTCGCCGCGCTTCGCGAATGTAATGAGCCGTTCGGCGACAGGGCGAAGGCGCTTGGCCTTCGTTTCCGTCGTCTTGATGCTTTTGTGCGTGAACAGCGCGGCGGCAAGATTCGCCAGCAGAAGGCGTTCGTGTGCCGGTCCGCCTCCGAGACGCGGGCCCTTGGTTGGCTTAGGCATGTTTCGTTTTCTCCAGGATCAGTTTGGTGGGGGCCAGGCTCAGTTGGACTCGTCGTCGTAGCCGCTGTAGAAGTGCGCTCCGTCGAATCCGGGAACCGTGTCCTTGAGGGAAAGCCCAAGCTCCACGAGCTTGTCCTTGACCTCGTCGACCGACTTCTGGCCGAAGTTGCGGATGTTCATGAGCTGCGTTTCCGACAGGGCGACAAGCTCGCTGACCGAGTTGATTCCCTCGCGCTTGAGGCAGTTGTAGCTGCGCACGGAAAGATCGAGGTCCTCGATGGGCATGCTCAGCTCGCTGGACATCACGGCATCCACGGGCGCGGGGCCGATCTCGATGCCCTCTGCGGCGGTGTTGAGCTCGCGCGCGAGACCGAACAGTTCGGTCAGAGTACGGCCGGCAGACGCGATCGCGTCGCGCGGCGAGATCGCACTCTTCGTCTCGACATCCACCACGAGGCGGTCGAAGTCGGTGCGCTCACCGGCACGAGTCGCCTCGACGCGGTACGTGACCTTGAGCACGGGCGAGTAGATCGAGTCGATCGGGATCTGCCCTGCTTCGCTGAACTCGTTGCGGTTCTGCGTCGACGACACATATCCGCGTCCGCGCTCGATCGTGAGCTCGAGCTCGAACCGCGCCTTGTCGTTAAGGGTGGCGATGACGAGTTCTGGGTTGTGGATCTCGACGCCGGCCGGAGCCGAAATGTCGGCGGCGGTGACCTGACCTGAACCCTGCTTGCGCAAGTACGCGGTGATCGGCTCATCGTGCTCGCTCGAGACGACGAGACCCTTCACGTTCAGGATGATCTCGGTGACGTCTTCCTTCACGCCGGGAATCGTGCTGAACTCGTGCAGCACCCCGTCGATGCGGATGCTCGTGACCGCGGCGCCCGGGATGGAGGACAAGAGAGTGCGGCGAAGCGAGTTGCCGAGCGTGTAGCCGAAGCCGGGTTCGAGCGGTTCGATGATGAAACGGGACCGGAACTCCGAGATGTTCTCTTCGGTCAGGGTGGGGCGCTGTGCAATGAGCACTGTGTATTCCTTTCGGCGAAGTGTCCGCTATATGACACTTAGGCGTTCAACCGGTGGCGGGCCGGTTGTTCTTTTGAGTTATGTGCGCTGGAGCTTTAAGCGAAGGCCATTTCTGGCCTTCGCCGCGACGCCAGCACCGGCGAACTCCGTTCGTCGGATTTTGATGATGAAACTTAAACGCGACGGCGCTTGGGCGGACGGCAACCGTTGTGCGCCTGCGGCGTCACATCGTTGATCGACCCCACTTCGAGGCCGGCGGCCTGAAGCGATCGGATTGCGGTCTCGCGGCCGGAACCGGGTCCCTTGACGAACACGTCGACCTTCTTGACGCCGTGTTCCTGCGCCTGACGGGCAGCCGACTCGGCCGACATCTGCGCGGCATACGGGGTCGACTTGCGCGATCCCTTGAATCCGACGACGCCGGACGACGACCATGCGAGCACTGCGCCGCTCGGGTCGGTGATGGTGACGATCGTGTTGTTGAACGTCGACTTGATGTGGGCCTGGCCCACTGCAACGTTCTTCTTTTCCTTGCGACGCGGCTTGCGGGCCGCGGTCTTCGGTGTAGCCATGTGTGTGGTCTCCTGTCGAAATCTTTGGGCGGGCCGCGGTTAGCGGGCCTTCTTCTTGCCGGCGACGGTGCGCTTGGGGCCCTTGCGGGTGCGTGCGTTCGTCTTCGTGCGCTGTCCGTGGACCGGGAGGCCCTTGCGGTGCCGGATGCCCTGGTAGCTTCCGATCTCAACCTTGCGGCGGATGTCCGCTGCGACCTCGCGGCGAAGGTCACCCTCTACCTTGAAGTTTCCTTCGATGTAGTCGCGCAACGCGATGAGTTGTTCATCGGAGAGATCCTTGACGCGAACCTCGCCGCTGATTCCGGTGTCGGCGAGGGCCTTGAGCGACCGGGTGCGCCCAACGCCGTAGATGTAGGTCAATGCGACTTCCACGCGCTTGTCGCGCGGAATGTCGACTCCTGCTAAACGAGCCATTCTGGCTACTCCTGTTAATAGGTGGAGGTATGGGACAGAACCTGTGCATCGGCCTCCAACCGATGGTGTCCCCGCCGTGCGCTTAACCGTGCACTTCGGTTCCGGTACTGCCGTGTTTCGTATTAATTTATGGAGCCTGCTGTGCTCAACCCTGACGCTGCTTGTGGCGCGGGTTGCTGCAGATGACCATGACCCGGCCGTTGCGGCGGATCACTTTGCAGTTATCGCAGATCTTCTTGACGCTGGGGTTGACCTTCATTTTGCTGCTCTCTCGCTGTCTTCGTACCCGCGGTGCGCCGCAGGCCGTTACTTTCCAGCAATGGGTACTACTTGTAGCGGTAGACGATGCGTCCCCGTGTCAGGTCGTATGGGCTGAGCTCTACGATGACCTTGTCCTCCGGGAGGATTCGGATGTAGTGCTGGCGCATCTTGCCTGAGATGTGCGCGAGAACGCGGTGGCCGTTGGTCAACTCAACGCGGAACATCGCGTTGGGCAGAGCTTCGACTACCGATCCCTCGATCTCGATGACGCCGTCTTTTTTTGCCATAACTCGCTAACGTAAAGTGGTGCCGATTGGTGGTCGTGCGGATGATTGTCGGTGACCCGGCAGGAATGTATTCACCCCCAAGACACCAAAGAGCAATCTTAGGCTAAAAATACGCTCTCTGCCAACCTCAGAGCGCGGCTGCGCCGGATGTGGGATCCGGGATCGCGATTCCCCGCTCTGCAAGTCCCGAAAGGATGCGTTCGGCGACCTCATCGACCTCGCCGATGCCATCCACCGTCACGAGCTGGCCGCGTTCGCTGTAAATCTCGATGAGCGGCGCGGTCTCGCGGCGGAACACTTCCTGCCTGTGCCGGATGGCGTCCTCGGAGTCGTCCACGCGGCCCTGCTCGAGCGCCCGTTTGCGCAATCGGGCGACGACGACCTCAACGTCGGCGACAAGGCGGATGACCGCGTCGAGCGCCTGGCCCTTCGCGCTGAGAATCTCGTCGAGGAATTCAACCTGGGACGTGGTCCGGGGATAACCGTCCAGAAGGAACCCATTGGCCGCATCCGGTTGTTCGAGGCGCGAGCGGACGAGTTCGTTCGTGAGCGAATCGGGAACGTAGTCCCCCGCATCCACGATGCTCTTGACCTCTTTGCCGAGCGGGGTCTCGTTCTTGATGTTGTAGCGGAAGATGTCGCCCGTGGCGATCGCGGGAATCCCGAACAGAGTCGAAAGCCGTGCAGCCTGCGTCCCTTTTCCGGCCCCCGGGGGGCCGATGATGAGGAAACGCCCCGTCATCGCAACAAGCCCTCGTAGTGACGCTGCTGCAGCTGGGCATCGATCTGCTTGACCGTCTCGAGCCCGACCCCGACGATGATCAGGATGCTGGCTCCGCCGAACGGGAAGTTCTGGTTCGCCCCGAACCAACTGAGGGCGAAGAGCGGAATGAGCGCGACGATGCCCAAATACAGAGAACCGGGGAGTGTGATCCTCGTGAGCACGTAATCGAGGTACTCCGCGGTCGGCCGCCCGGCGCGGATGCCGGGGATGAAGCCGCCGTATTTCTTCATATTGTCTGCGACTTCTTCCGGGTTGAAGGTAATCGCAACGTAGAAGTAGGTGAAGCCGATGTTGAGCAGGAAGTATACGAGCATGTACAGCGCGCTGTCGCCGGAGCGCAGGTTGTCGGTGATCCAGGACACCCATGCTGCCGGGGCTTCCCCGGGGGCCGGCTGGTTGAACTGCGCGACAAGAGCCGGCAGGTACAGCAAGCTCGATGCGAAGATCACCGGGATCACACCGGCCATGTTCACCTTGATCGGAATATAGGTGTTGTTGCCACCGTACGTGCGGCGGCCAACCATCCGCTTGGCATACTGGACCGGTATTCGCCGCTGAGACTGCTCGACGAATACGACGAGGGTCATGATCACGAGTCCTATGACGAGAACCAGCAGGAACGCGTCGAGGCCCTTCGCGACCTGGATGCCCCACAGCGCGGTCGGGAATGTTGCCGCGATCGAGATGAAGATCAGGAGCGACATTCCGTTGCCGATGCCGCGCTCGGTGATGAGCTCGCCCATCCACATGATGAGCCCGGTCCCCGCAGTCATCGTGATGACCATGAGCAGGATCGCGTACCAGGAATCGTTGCTGAGGAGCTGGCTGCACTCCGGAGTTCCCGTGGAACTCGGGAACAGCGCGCCGCTCCTCGCCACCGTGATGAGGGTCGTCGACTGCAGGATCGCGAGACCGATCGTCAGGTACCGCGTGTACTGCGTGAGCTTGCCCTGACCGGCCTGGCCCTCCTTGTACAGCGTGTCGAAGTGGGGGATAACGACGCGCAGCAACTGCACGATGATCGACGCCGTGATGTACGGCATGATGCCCAGCGCGAAAATCGACAGCTGCAGCAGCGCGCCGCCGCTGAACAGGTTGACGAGGTCGTACAGGCCCGTCGTGCCCGAGTTGTTGCTCAGGCAGATCTGCACATTCACGTAGTCGATGAAGGGCGTCGGGATGAACGACCCGAGCCGGAACAACGCGACGATGCCCAGCGTGAAGCCGATCTTCCTGCGAAGATCGGGCGTGCGGAAGATCCGCAAGATTGCGCCGAACACGGTGCCTCCTGAATTTACGGGTAGTGCAGGTCCGGAATCCCTTGCGGGAAACCGCGGCGACTACCTCTCACAATGGGCTTTACCGGGTGGGTTGCCAACCGGTTCGCTTACTTGATCGAGCCGCCTGCGGCCAGGATCTTCTGCTCAGCTGAACCAGAGATCTTGTCGACCGCAACATTCAGCTTAACGTCAATCTCACCCGTGCCGAGAACCTTGACCTTCTCGTTCTTGCGCACGGCACCCTTCGCGACGAGGTCGCTCACGGTCACATCGCCGCCCTTCGGGTACAGCTCGGCAAGGCGCTCGAGGTTCACAACCTGATACTCGACGCGGAACGGGTTCTTGAACCCGCGCAGCTTCGGCGTGCGCATGACGCTGTTCAGGTTTCCGCCTTCGAGCCCCACGCGGACCTGGTAGCGAGCCTTTGTCCCCTTTGTTCCGCGACCGGCCGTCTTGCCCTTGGATGCCTCACCGCGACCGACTCGGGTCTTCGCGGTTTTCGCTCCCGGAGCGGGGCGCAAGTGGTGCATCTTCAGCACATGCGGTCGCGACGCAACATCCTTCGACGCGGCCTTCTTGGCTGGCGCGGCCTTCTTGGCCGCCCCGCTCCCTGAGGAACCGGCGGAGCCGGCGTCTCGAGGGGAGCCAGTCTTCTCTGAACTGGCCTTTGGGGCCGCCTTGGCAGCGGCGGGCTTCTCCGCTGCCGCTTTCGGGGCCGCCTTGGCGGCGGCCGGCTTCGCGGACGCGGTCGACTTGGTGGGAGCTGCCTTCGGGGAAGCAGACTTCGCTGCCTTCACCTTGGGGGCAGCGGCCTTTGCCGCCGCCTTGGGCGCAGCCTTCGCAGCAGCCTTGGGCGCAGCCTTCGCTGCCGCGGTCTTGGGCGCCGCCTTTGCGGCCGGCTTCGCAGCCGCCTTCGCAGCAGGCTTCTTCGCTGGCGTCTTCTTTTCGGCTTCGTCAGCCATTAGTCAATCTCCTCGACTTTGACCAGGTGCGCCACGGTACGAACGTATCCGCGGTTCTGCGAGTTGTCCTCGCGTACCACGACGTCGCCGATGCGCTTGAGCCCGAGGCTCCGCAACGTGTCGCGCTGGTTCTGCTTTTCACTGATCTTGGATTTGATCTGAGTCACTTTGAGGCGAGCCATCAGACACCTGCCTTCTCTGCGCTGGCCTTCGCCGCCTCCGCCTGAATCCGAAGGATCTGGGCGGGAACGACGTGCTCGACGGACAATCCGCGGCGACCGGCAACGGCACTGGGCTCCTCGAGCATCTGGAGTGCGGCAACGGTCGCGTGGACGATGTTGATGGTGTTCGACGAACCGAGAGACTTGCTCAGAACGTCATGGATTCCCGCGCACTCCAGGACGGCGCGCACGGGACCCCCGGCAATAACACCGGTTCCGGCTGCAGCCGGTCGCAGGAGAACAACGCCTGCGGCCGCCTCGCCCTGAACGGGGTGCGGGATGCTGTTGCCGACGCGCGGGACGCGGAAGAAATTCTTCTTCGCCTCCTCGACTCCCTTCGAAATCGCCGTCGGAACTTCGCGTGCCTTGCCGTAGCCGACACCCACCATTCCGTTGCCGTCCCCGACAACCACGAGAGCGGTGAAGCTGAAGCGCCGACCGCCCTTGACGACCTTCGACACCCGGTTGATGGTCACGACGCGTTCCAGGAACTGGCTCTTGTCGGAGTCCCGGCTGCCGCGCTGCTGATTGGGGTTGCGCTCGCGGCCCCCGCGACGTGCCTCGCGGGGCTCGCTTGCGAGGTCCTTCTCCTGCGTTTCGGCAGTCACGGCTGTTGCGGCCTGAGTGGTCGTGTCGACCTCGGTCGCTTCTGCAGTCACTTGCTGCTCCTTGTCATTTTTTGTCTTGTCGCTCACAGGTTCAATCCACCCTCTCGAGCGCCCTCGGCAATCGCCGCAACGCGCCCCGCGTAGCGGCTGCCTCCGCGGTCGAAGACGACCGCATCCACGCCCGCCTTCTTCGCGCGCTCTGCGACAAGTTCGCCGACCTTGCGGGCCTTGGCGGTCTTGTCCCCGGAGTGTCCCCGAAGATCGGATTCCATGGTCGATGCGGATGCGAGCGTAAAGCCCTTGCTGTCATCGACGACCTGAACGAAAACGTGCCGGGCCGAACGGGTCACAACAAGACGCGGACGCTCCTGCGTGCCGACGATCTTCTTGCGAAGACGTGCGTGGCGACGATCCTTCGCGGCCGACTTGCTCTTTCCTCGTGTTCCAATAGCCATGCTTTACTTACCAGCCTTTCCGGCCTTGCGGCGAACAACCTCGCCCGCGTACCGCACGCCCTTGCCCTTATAGGGTTCCGGCCTGCGCAGCTTGCGGATGTTGGCCGCGACTTCGCCGACCTGCTGCTTGTCGATTCCGTGGACGCCGACCTTCGTGTTGCCCTCCACGGTGAACGTGATGCCGGTCGGCGGGTCGACCGTGATGGAGTGCGAGAACCCGAGCGCGAACTCGAGCCCGCTGCCCTTCTGCGCCACACGGTAACCGGTGCCGACGATCTCCAGGTTCTTCGAGTACCCGTCGGTGACGCCGATGATCTGGTTGTGGATGAGGGTACGGGTCAAGCCGTGAAGCGAACGCGATTCGCGCTCGTCATCGGGCCTCGACACGAGAACCTGGCCATCCTCAAGTTTCACCTCGATGGGTTCCGCGACGGTGAGGCTCAGCTCGCCCTTCGGACCCTTGACCGTGACGGCGGAGCCGTCAATGGTGACGTTGACGCCGGATGGGACGTCAATCGGAAGCTTTCCAATACGCGACATTTTGATTACCACACGTAGGCGAGGACTTCCCCACCCACGCCCTTCTCTGTCGCCTCACGGTCCGTCAACAGACCGGATGAGGTGGAAATGATGGCAACCCCCAGGCCGCCGAGAACACGCGGGATCTCGGTCGAACGCGCATACACGCGAAGCCCGGGCTTCGACACGCGCTTGATGCCGGCGATCGAACGCTCGCGATTGGGACCGTACTTGAGGTCGATCGTGAGCGTCGAACCGACGCGCGCCGGCTCGATTCTCCACGCCGTGATGTAGCCCTCGTTCTTGAGGATCTCCGAAATGTTGGTCTTGAGCTTGCTGCTCGGCATCGACACGGTTTCGTGGTTCGCCGAGTTCGCGTTGCGCAGTCTGGTCAGCAAGTCTGCGACCGGATCTGTCATTGTCATGGTGTTTTTCCTGATTCTCGTGCTGGTTTCGTGCATCCGTTACGCGAATGCCGACCTGGCCGATCGGTTACTGCTGGACGGTGGTTTCTTGCGTCTTGAACGGAAAGCCGAGCGCCTTGAGAAGTGCGCGACCTTCGTCGTCGTTCTTCGCCGTCGTCACGACGGTGATATCGAACCCGCGAACGCGGTCGATCTTGTCCTGGTCGATCTCGTGAAACATCGACTGCTCGTTGAGACCGAACGTGTAGTTGCCGTGACCGTCGAACTGGCGGTCCGACAGGCCGCGGAAGTCGCGGATGCGGGGAAGGGCGAGCGTGAGCAGGCGGTCGAGGAATTCCCACGCGCGGTCGCCGCGAAGCGTGACGTGCGCGCCGATGGGCTGGCCCTCGCGCAGCTTGAACTGCGCAATCGACTTGCGCGCTGCCGTGATCTGCGGTTTCTGGCCCGTGATCGCCGCGAGATCCTTCACGGCGCCATCGATGATCTTGCCGTCGCGGGCGGCCTCGCCGACGCCGGTGTTCACCACGATCTTGACAAGTCCCGGGACCTGGTGCACGTTCGTGAACCCGAAGTCCTTCTTCAGCTGGGCCGAGATCTCGGTCTTGTACTTCTGCTTCAGGCGCGGCTGCACCTTGACAGCCTTCGCGGCAGTAGTAGTTGTGTCAGTCATTACAGGTCCTCACCTGAGCTCTTGGAGTAACGCACGCGGACGTTCTTGCCCTCGGCGTTTTTCTCCACACGGAAACCGACGCGCGTCGGCTTCTTGGTCTTCGGGTCGACGAGGGCCACATTGGAGATGTGGATGGGCGACTCGAAAGTCTCCATGCCGCCCGTCTTCGTGCCGCGCTGGGTTTGCCCTACCCGAGTGTGCTTCGTGACGAAATTGATTCCCTCGACGATCACGCGGTTCTTCTCGACGAGAACCTCCTTGACGCGGCCCTGCTTTCCACGGTCACCGCCGCGAGCCTGAGTCGGCCCGTTGATGACCTGGACGAGGTCGCCCTTCCTGATCTTCGACATGACTAAATGACCTCCGGTGCGAGCGAGATGATCTTCATGAACTTCTTGTCGCGAAGTTCACGGCCGACCGGCCCGAAGATGCGGGTTCCACGGGGGTCCCCGTCGGCCTTCAGGAGCACGGCGGCGTTCTCGTCAAACTTGATGTAGGAGCCGTCCGGACGACGGGTTTCCTTCTTGGTGCGGACGATGACCGCTTTCACGATCTCGCCCTTCTTCACGTTGCCGCCGGGGATCGCGTCCTTGACGGTCGCGACGATGACATCGCCGAGACCGGCGTAACGCCGCCCCGACCCACCGAGCACGCGAATCGTAAGCAGCTCCTTGGCGCCGGTGTTATCGGCGACCTTGACTCTGGATTCCTGCTGAAGCATTGTCTTTTCCTCTTCACGAGTAAGCCGCGAGGCTTACTTGGCCTTCTCGACGATTTCAACCAGGCGCCAGCGCTTTGTGGCGCTCAGCGGCCGGGTCTCACTGATGACCACCATGTCGCCGATGCCGGCGGAATTGGTCTCGTCGTGAACCTTCACCTTGGACGTGCGGCGGATGATCTTGCCGTACAGCGGGTGCTTAACGCGGTCCTCCACCTCGACGACGATGGTCTTGTCCATCTTGTCGCTCGACACGTATCCGCGCCGGATCTTGCGGTAGCCGCGGTCGAGGGTCGCCTCGGCAGCGACCTTATCTTCGGTCTTCGCCATTAGCTGGCCTCCTTAGTCTCTGGTGCTTCTGACGGCTCGGCGTCTTCGGATGCGGCGGGAGCCTCATCCTTCACTGCGCCATCCTTCTTCACCGGCTTCTTCTTCGCCTTCGGCTCGGCCTTCGCCGGCAACTCGACCCCCACCGGGGTCGCCCGGATGCCGAGCTCGCGTTCGCGAATGATCGTGTAGATCCGCGCGATGTCGCGCTTCACGGCGCGAAGCCGTCCGTGGCTTTCGAGCTGGCCGGTCGCCGACTGGAATCGAAGGTTGAACAGCTCTTCCTTCGCCTTCTTCAGTTCGTCGACAAGTCGCCCGTCTTCAAAAGTGTCGAGCTCGTCCGGGTGGAGCTCCTTGGAACCGATCGCCATTATGCGTCGCCCTCCTCGCGCTTGATGATGCGTGCCTTGAGGGGCAGCTTGTGGATGGCACGAGTGAGTGCTTCGCGAGCGACGGTCTCATTGACACCGCTCAACTCGAACAACACGCGGCCTGGCTTGACGTTCGCAACCCACCATTCCGGTGAGCCCTTACCCGAGCCCATGCGGGTCTCCGCCGGCTTCTTCGTGAGCGGACGGTCCGGGAACACATTGATCCAGACTTTTCCGCCGCGCTTGATGTGACGGGTCATCGCGATACGGGCGGCCTCAATCTGGCGGTTCGTGACATACGCAGGAGTGATGGCCTGGATGCCGTACTCGCCGAACGACACCTTCGTGCCGCCGGTCGCCTGACCGCTGCGCCCGGGGTGGTGCTGCTTGCGGTGTCTGACTTTACGTGGAATCAGCATGTTACGCCTCTGCTCCTACTGCCGCCGGGGCGGCATCCGTGCGGGGGCCACGACGAGGACGGTCTCCACCATCCCGGCGCTCGGGGCGCTGGGACTTGGCGGCTGCCTGCTCGCGGGCGAGTTCGCGGTTGGTGATGTCACCCTTGTAGATCCACACCTTCACGCCGATGCGGCCGAACGTCGTGCGGGCTTCGTAGAAGCCGTAGTCGATGTTCGCGCGCAACGTGTGCAGCGGCACGCGTCCCTCGCGGTAGAACTCTGAGCGGCTCATTTCTGCGCCACCCAGCCGTCCGGAGACCTGGATGCGAACACCCTTCGCTCCCGCGCGCTGTGCGCCCTGGAGGCCCTTGCGCATGGCGCGACGGAACGCGACGCGCGCGCTCAGCTGCTCCGCGATGCCTTGAGCGACCAGTTGCGCTTCCGCCTCGGGGTTCTTCACCTCGAGGATGTTGAGCTGGATCTGCTTGTCCGTGAGCTTCTCGAGGTCGGTGCGGATGCGCTCGGCCTCCGTGCCGCGGCGACCGATGACGATGCCGGGGCGCGCGGTGTGGATGTCGACGCGAACGCGGTCACGCGTGCGCTCGATTTCGATACGGGCGACGCCTGCGCGGTCAAGGTTCGTCTTGAGCAGGTTGCGGATCTTGATGTCTTCGGCGACGAAGTCGCTGTAACGCTGTCCGGCCTTCGTCGAGTCGGAGAACCAGCGCGACACGTGGTCGGTCGTGATTCCCAGTCGAAACCCGTACGGGTTTACTTTCTGTCCCATTACTTCTTCCCTGCCTTCTTCGAGGCCTGCTCGACGTGGGCATCGGTCGGTGTCGACAGCACGATGGTGATGTGACTCGTGCGCTTCAGGATCTGGAATGCCCGACCCTGGGCGCGCGGCTGGAACCGCTTGAGGGTTGCACCGTCGTCGACGAACGCCTTCGAGATGAACAGGTCCTGCTCATCGAGGTAGCTGTTCTCGTTGTCCGCCTTCACGCGGGCGTTTGCCATCGCTGAGGCCACGAGCTTGTACACGGGCTCGCTCGCACCCTGCGGGGCGAACTTCAGAATGGCCAGTGCCTCGGCTGCCTGCTTGCCGCGGATCATGTTGACGACACGACGAGCCTTCTGAGGCGTCACGCGGATGTGTCGCACGCGGGCGATCGACTCCACCATTTCTTCTCCTCCTTCGCGCCACCGCATCAGCGGCGACGGCCCTTCTTGTCGTCCTTCTCATGGCCGCGGAAGGTGCGGGTGGGGGCGAATTCCCCGAGTTTGTGTCCGACCATCGTCTCCGTGACGAAAATCGGGATGTGCTTGCGGCCGTCGTGCACCGCGATCGTGTGGCCGAGCATGGCCGGGACGATCATGGAACGGCGCGACCAGGTCTTGATCACGTTCTTGCTCTTGGCCGTGTTCTGCGTGACCACCTTGCGGAGCAGGTGATCGTCGACGAAGGGGCCCTTCTTAAGACTGCGTGGCATCTTCTGTACTCTGTCCTTTTCCCTGGCCTACTTGCGCTTCTTGCCGACGGTGCGGCGGCGAACGATGAGCTTGTCGCTCTCGAGATTCGGTTTGCGGGTGCGGCCTTCCTTCTGGCCCCACGGACTCACCGGGTGACGTCCACCGGAGGTCTTGCCCTCACCGCCACCGTGGGGGTGGTCGACCGGGTTCATGGCGACGCCGCGCACTGTCGGGCGAACGCCCTTCCAGCGCATCCGGCCGGCCTTGCCCCAGTTGATGTTCGACTGTTCGGCGTTTCCGACTTCGCCGATCGTCGCGCGGCAACGCGCATCCACGTTGCGGATTTCGCCCGACGGCAGTCGCAGCTGCGCGTAAGGGCCTTCCTTGGCAACGAGACGGACGCTGGAACCGGCCGAACGGGCCATCTTGGCGCCGCCGCCCGGCTTGAGCTCGATCGCGTGGAGCACGGTACCGACGGGGATGTTGCGCAGCGGCAGGTTGTTGCCCGGCTTGATGTCCGCGGAGGGGCCGGATTCGACAATGTCGCCCTGCTTGAGCTTGTCCGGCGCGATGATGTAGCGCTTCGTGCCGTCCACGAAGTGCAGGAGCGCGATGCGCGCCGTGCGGTTCGGGTCGTACTCGATGTGGGCGACCTTGGCGTTGACGCCATCCTTGTCGTTGCGCTTGAAGTCGATCACGCGGTACTGGCGCTTGTGGCCGCCACCGATGTGGCGCGTCGTGATGCGCCCTGCGTTGTTGCGTCCGCCCGTCTTCGGCAGCGGGCGCAGCAGCGACTTCTCCGGCGTCGACCGGGTGATCTCGGCGAAGTCGGCGACGGAGGAACCGCGGCGACCTGCAGTCGTGGGCTTGTATTTGCGAATAGACATGTGTTCTCCCTTACGCGCCCTAGCCGACAGCCGTGAAGATGTCGATGGAGCCGGACTTGAGCGTGACGATCGCGCGCTTGGTGTCCTTGCGCTTGCCGATGCCGAACCTCGTGCGACGCGTCTTGCCCTTCTTGTTCAGGGTGTTGACGGAGGCAACCTTCACATTGAAGATCTTCTCGACAGCAAGCTTGATCTCGGTCTTGTTCGAACGGGGGTCCACCTCGAAGGTGTACTTGCCCTGGTCGATGAGCCCGTAGCTCTTCTCGGATACGACCGGCGACAGGATGACGTCGCGCGGATCCTTGTAGGTGGCGCTCATGCGCTGGCCTCCTTGGTGCTCGAGCTGGCCGCTGCGACGCTCGCCGTCTGCGGCTCGGTCTTGGCGGAGACGAAGGAGTCGAACGCGCCCTTCGTAAAGATGATGTCGTCGCTCACGACGACGTCGTACGCGTTCAACTGGTCGACGGGGAGCACGTGGACGGTCGGAAGGTTCCGGACGCTCTTGTAACTCAGTTCATCTGAGCGCTCCAGAACGATGAGCACGTTCTTGCTCGTCGCGATGTCGGCGATGAGCGCGGCGACAACCTTCGTCGATGGCGCGTCGCCCACAGACAGAGAATCGATGACGTGGATGCGTCCACCGCGCGCACGGTCGGAAAGCGCTCCGAGAAGCGCGGCGGCGATCATCTTCTTAGGGGTGCGCTGCGAATAGTCGCGGGGCTGCGGTCCGTGAACGACGCCTCCCCCGCGGTGCTGGGGCATGCGGATCGAGCCCTGGCGAGCCCGACCGGTGCCCTTTTGCTTGTGCGGCTTCCGGCCCGAGCCGGAAACTTCGCCGCGACCGAGGGTGGCGTGCGTCCCCTGGCGCGCAGCAGCGCGCTGGGCCACGACAACCTGGTGGATGAGCGGAATGTTCGTTTGCACGTCGAACACCTGGGCGGGAAGATCCACGGAACTGACCTTCTTGCCCGAGGAGTCGATAACGTCGAGAGTCAAAGTCTCAGCCATGGCCCTAGGCCTCCTTCACTGATGTGCGAACGAAGACGATGCGGCCGCGAGCACCGGGAACGGCGCCCTTGACGAGCAGCAGCCCCTTCTCGGCGTCGACGGCGTGAACGGTCAGGCCGAGGGCCGACACGCGCTCGCCGCCCATCCGGCCGGCCATCCGCATGCCCTTGAACACGCGGCTCGGAGTCGACGAAGCGCCGATCGAACCCGGCTTGCGGTGGTTGCGGTGCGCACCGTGGCTCGCGCCGACGCCCTGGAAGTTGTGGCGCTTCATGACGCCCGCGAACCCCTTGCCCTTGCTCGTGCCGACGACGTCGACGCGCTTGCCCGCTTCGAAAATGTCGACGGCGAGCTCCTGGCCGAGCGCGTACTCCGCAGCATCCGCCGTGCGCACCTCGGTGAGGTGGCGACGAGGCGTGACGCCCGCTTTGGCGAAGTGGCCCGTGGCCGGCTTGTTAGCCTTGCGTGGGTCGATCTGCCCGTAGGCGATCTGCACGGCGCTGTATCCGTCGACCTCGGGCGTGCGCACCTGGGTGACGACGTTCGGGGAGATCTCGATCACCGTCACCGGGATGAGTTTGTTGTTCGCGTCCCACACCTGGGTCATGCCGAGCTTCGTGCCCAGCAGTCCCTTCGTAGTTCTTGCAGTATCAGTAGCCATTGTTTCTCTAGTCCTTGTCGCAGCTCGTCGTTGGCGAAGATCAGAGCTTGATCTCGATGTTGACGTCCGCCGGAAGGTCGAGACGCATGAGCGAATCGACGGCCTTCGGGGTCGGGTCAATGATGTCGATGAGCCGCTTGTGGGTGCGTTTTTCGAAGTGCTCGCGGCTGTCCTTGTACTTGTGCGGGGAACGGATCACGGCAATCACGTTCTTCTCGGTGGGGAGCGGCACGGGGCCGACCACCGTCGCGCCAGCACGAGTGACCGTATCCACGATCTTGCGCGCCGAGCTGTCGATGACCTCGTGGTCATACGACTTAAGTCGGATGCGGATCTTTTGTCCCGCCATAGCCTGACTCTCTCTCTGTAGTACATGGCGCACCCTGTCGGATACGCGCTCTGCCGTAAGCGCTGCTTGTGAAAGCACTGCCTTTTAGAGCACTGTCGCTTTCGCACCACTGTTGTTGTTTCACGTGAGCGCGGATACTTCCGCCCCCACAACGTTTTTGTGCCGTGCTTCACCCACCCCCGCGCTCGGGCGTGTCGCCCGTTTGGAACACACGTGTCACCACGGTTGTCTCAATAGTCGGTTGTCGGTGTGCGCGTCTGCCTGGGTTCTCACCCGGATCGCGCGTGTTCTGCTACCCGCGGCCTAGGGGACGATTCGTGAGGAACAGACCCTATGCACTGCCTGGCAGTGATTCGCCCGCTTGCACAGCAAGGCAAAGTATTGAACTAGAAGAGTCTGCCACACTGTGGGACGTGCTGCAACCCGGGCGTGTCGCGCCGCGGGCTTCCCCCGCAATTGCGCCCGCTTGTCGCCTCTGCGCCCCCTCGCGCGGGACCATTTGCGCGGCGTGGGCGCAAAACCCAGTGACGCTCCGGCGCTAACGGATGGGGAGTCCGGCGTTCTGCAAGTGTGCACGGAGTGCGGCCGGTCGGATTGCGGTGCTCCACTCCCACCGCGAAACATCCCACTTCAGGGCACGAAGCCGGTTTTCCCGGATCCGCTCGGCGCGCATGACCTCCTCGACGCTTCGCCCGTTGCGATAGTTGGCATCCAAGTACTTGATGTCGCCATCCGCCTCGCCGATGAGCTTGAACGACGGCCAGTTGAAGTCCGTCTCCCCGATGAAGCCGCGGTGATCGTAGAAGCGGGACTGCAGCGTCGGGGGTGGACACCCGATCACCCTCATGTTGACCCGACTCACCGATTCCAGCGGCGAATCCGCACGTTCGGTGGAGAAGGCGATCACCTCCGCCGTGCGAGTGTGCGCACGGAAAGGCAGCGAACGTTCCCACACGTCGAGCAGCTCCGCCTTTGTGGCCATGGGCTCCCGCAGCCCTCGCCGGTCGACGTGCAGCGCGCGGTCCGCCATGGTCACCGAAACGAGTGGGCTCGCGAGCGCCGCGATGTCGAGCACGGTTCGGGCAACCGACGTCACCAGCAGGTCGCCGAACTCGACGACATCGGCGTCATCCAGGCGAAGCGAATGTTTGACCACACCGTTTCGAGAGCGGCCGCCGGCAGTCTTCCCGACAATGGTGTGGACCGTGGAGGGCCATTCACCGATTATTGGGAGCCCGTGGATCGCTGCCGCGGACCAGTGGGAGAGTACCGGCCGGAACCTCCGCGTGCTCGCGACCGCGCGGATGACGGTGAGGTACCGGTGTAGATCATCCAGCGCATGCCATGTTTCTGCCGGAAAGTACGCACCTCGCGACACCCGCTGCAGGCTGCCGGATTTCGCCGCACGCGCGAAATCCTGTCTGCTTCCAAACGATTCGCGCACGTCGCTGACGTAACGTAGTTCGGTGTCGAGGTCCGGCATTCGCCGAGCATGACACCGAGGCGGTTGCAGACACTCGCCATCCAGAACCAGTGTGGACAAGAATCGGCACTTCCCGGCTGTGGGGGTGGAGATCTACTGCCACAAATGCGCCCACACGAAGCAACTGCACCCGCGCGGGCGGGCGCAAACGCGACGCGCGGGCGCATTCGGGAAGGATGGGCGCTCGGATGCCGCGGGGACGACGAAGGGGCCGGGCCTTTCGACCCGACCCCTCTGCGTTACGTTCCCTTCGACAGGCTCAGGGAGCGAAAGCTGCTACTTGAGAACCTTGATGACCTTGCCGGCACCAACCGTGCGGCCACCCTCGCGGATGGCGAAGCCGAGGCCCTCTTCCATGGCGATCGGCTGAATCAGCTCGACCGTCATTTCCGTGGTGTCACCGGGCATGACCATCTCGGTGCCCTCAGGCAGCGTGATGACTCCGGTGACGTCCGTGGTGCGGAAGTAGAACTGCGGACGGTAGTTCGCGTAGAACGGGTTGTGGCGGCCACCCTCATCCTTCGACAGGATGTACGCGGTTCCCTGGAACTGCGTGTGGGGAGTGACCGAACCCGGCTTCACGACGACCTGGCCGCGCTCGACGTCCTCGCGCTTGGTGCCGCGAAGAAGAAGACCACAGTTCTCGCCGGCCCACGCCTCGTCAAGCTGCTTGTGGAACATTTCGATTCCCGTGACGATCGTCTTCTGCGTCGGACGGATGCCGACGATCTCGACGTCCGAGTTGATCGCGAGGGTACCGCGCTCTGCACGGCCGGTGACGACGGTTCCACGACCGGTGATCGTGAACACGTCCTCGATGGGCATGAGGAACGGCTTGTCCTTGTCGCGAACAGGGTCCGGGATGTTGTCGTCCGCGGCCTGCATGAGGTCGACAATCGACTGAACCCACTTCTCGTCGCCCTCGAGCGCCTTGAGCGCCGAGACAGGAATGACCGGCGCGTTGTCGCCGTCGAAGCCCTGGCTGGAGAGCAGCTCGCGGACCTCGAGCTCGACGAGCTCCATGATCTCGGCGTCGTCCACCATGTCGGACTTGTTCAGCGCGACCATGAGGTACGGAACGCCGACCTGCTTGGCGAGGAGTACGTGTTCGCGCGTCTGAGCCATCGGGCCGTCAGTCGCCGCGACCACGAGGATCGCGCCGTCCATCTGAGCGGCACCCGTGATCATGTTTTTGATGTAGTCGGCGTGACCTGGGGCGTCAACGTGCGCGTAGTGGCGCTTCGGAGTCTCGTACTCGACGTGCGAGATGTTGATCGTGATACCACGCTGACGCTCTTCAGGGGCCGAGTCGATCGACGCGAAATCGCGCTGAACGTTCACGGCTGAAGGGTACTTGTCAGCAAGCACCTTGGAGATCGCTGCGGTGAGCGTCGTCTTGCCGTGGTCAACGTGTCCGATCGTTCCGATGTTGACGTGCGGCTTTGTCCGCTCGAACTTGGCCTTGGCCACTGTGGTCCTCCTCAGGACTTCTCAAGTAGGAACATTGGACACGGGTTTGCGCCCAAGGTACCTACGGGATGTTTATTTATGTTACGGGATACTGCCGGGTGGTGTTCAACGGGTGGGTGAGCTGGCTCACTCGCCCTTGTTTTTCTGGATGATCTCGTCAGCCACCGCGCGCGGCACCTCAGAGTAGCTGTCAAAGCCCATCGAATACACGGCGCGGCCGGAGGTCTTGGACCTCAGGTCGCCCACGTATCCGAACATCTCGGACAGCGGCACGAGCGCCCGAACAACCTTCACGCCGGTGGCATCCTCCATGGACTGGATTTGGCCACGCCGTGAGTTCAGGTCGCCGATCACATCACCCATGTATTCCTCAGGGGTGCGCACCTCGACGGCCATGAGCGGCTCGAGCAGTACTGGGTTCGCTTTGCGAGCAGCCTCCTTGAAGGCCATCGATCCGGCGATCTTGAACGCCATCTCCGAAGAGTCGACGTCGTGGGCGGCGCCATCCAGCAGGATGGCCTTCACACCCACCATGGGGTAGCCGGCGAGCACGCCGACAGCCATGGCATCCTTCATTCCGGCGTCCACCGAGGGGATGTACTCGCGAGGAACGCGGCCACCCGTGACCTTGTTCTCGAATTCGTACGTGTTCTCGGCGCCGAGATCCAGCGGTTCCAGTGAAATCTGGACCTTCGCGAACTGCCCGGATCCACCCGTCTGCTTCTTGTGGGTGTAGTCGTGCTTGTCGACGACGCGCTTGATGGTTTCGCGGTAGGCGACCTGGGGCTTGCCCACGTTCGCCTCGACGTTGAATTCGCGCTTCATCCGGTCAACGAGGATGTCCAGGTGGAGTTCACCCATTCCCTTGATGACGGTCTGGCCGGTGTCGATGTTCTGCTCGGTGCGGAACGTCGGGTCCTCTTCGGCGAGCTTCTGGATGGCGACACCCAGCTTCTCCTGGTCGGCTTTCGTTTTCGGTTCGATCGCGACCTCGATGACGGGCTCGGGGAACGTCATGGACTCGAGGACCACCTGATCCGCGGGGTCGCACAACGTGTCGCCGGTCGTCGTGTCCTTCAGGCCGATGACGGCGTAGATGTGGCCGGCGGTCACCGAGGGAACCGGGTTCTCCTTGTTCGCGTACATCTGGAAGATCTTCCCGATGCGCTCCTTCTTCTGCTTCGTCGAGTTGGCGACCTGGCCACCGCTGTCGAGGTGCCCGGAGTACACGCGGATGTAGGTGAGCCGACCGAAGAACGGGTGGACGGCGACCTTGAACGCGAGGGCCGCGAACGGGTCCTTCGGGTCGGGGTGGCGCTCGATGATCTTGTCCTCGTCGCGCGGGTCGCGGGCCTCGATGGCGCCGACGTCGAGCGGGTTCGGAAGGTAGTCGATGACGGCATCCAGCATGGGCTGAACGCCGCGGTTCTTGAACGCAGAACCGCACAGCACCGGGTACATCGCACTCGACACCGTGAGCTTGCGGATGCCCGACTTGATTTCGGCAACCGTGAGCTCCTCGCCGGCGAAGTACTTCTCCAGGAAAGCGTCGTCAGTCTCCGCGACGGCTTCGAGCAGCTGGTGACGGTACTCCGCCGCCTTCTCCTTGAGGTTGTCCGGGATCTCCTGCACCTCGTACTTGGCGCCCATCGTGACGTCTCCCTTGGAGTCCGCCTCCCACACGAGCGCCCGCATCTCCACGAGGTCGACGACTCCGACGAAGTCGCTTTCCGCGCCGATCGGAAGCTGGATGACGAGCGGCTTCGCCCCGAGCCGCTTGACGATGGTGTCCACCGTGAAGTAGAAGTCCGCGCCGAGCTTGTCCATTTTGTTGACGAAGCAAATGCGGGGCACGTTGTACTTGTCGGCCTGGCGCCAAACCGTTTCCGACTGCGGCTCCACGCCCTCCTTGCCGTCGAACACCGCGACGGCGCCGTCGAGCACGCGAAGCGAACGCTCCACCTCGACGGTGAAGTCGACGTGGCCAGGGGTGTCGATGATGTTGATCTGGTTCTTGTTCCAGAAGCAGGTCACGGCAGCGGAGGTGATCGTGATGCCGCGCTCCTGCTCCTGCTCCATCCAGTCCGTCGTCGAAGCACCGTCGTGCGTCTCACCGATCTTGTGGTTGACGCCCGTGTAGAACAGGATGCGCTCAGTCGTCGTCGTCTTGCCGGCATCGATGTGCGCCATGATGCCGATGTTCCGAACCTTGCTCAGGTCGGTGAGCACTTCCTGTGCCACTGTGATTCCTTACGTTTGAATGTGAATTGGTGCGTGCAGCCGGGGTTTCCGCGCAGCGGTTTCGAGACGATCGCCGCGCGATCCCTCAACCGGCAGGTGACCGCTCCCTGACCAGGCCCAACGGGCCGTCTCTAAGGGAACTAAGCGGTTACCACCGGTAGTGCGCGAACGCGCGGTTCGACTCGGCCATCTTGTGCGTGTCCTCGCGACGCTTCACCGCGGCCCCAAGGCCATTGGACGCGTCGAGGATCTCGTTCGTGAGGCGCTCGGTCATGGTCTTCTCGCGGCGGGCCTTCGCGTACGTCGTCAACCAACGCAGCGCGAGAGTGTTCGCCCGGTGCGGCTTGACCTCGACGGGCACCTGGTACGTCGAGCCACCGACTCGGCGGCTCTTGACCTCGATGGTCGGACGGACGTTGTCGAGCGCCTTCTTCAGCGTGACGACGGCATCCGCGCCGTTCTTCGACGAGACGCCGGCGAGGGCATCGTAGACGATGCGCTCGGCGAGAGCCTTCTTGCCGTCAAGAAGGATCTTGTTGACGAGCTGGCTGACGATCGGGGCGCCGTAAACCGGGTCGCTGACGACGGGGCGCTTGGGTGCTGGTCCTTTACGGGGCATTACTTCTTGTCCTTCTTCGCGCCGTAGCGGCTACGCGCCTGCTGACGGTTCTTCACGGCCTGGGTGTCGAGCGCGCCGCGCACGATCTTGTAGCGGACACCGGGGAGGTCTTTCACCCGGCCGCCGCGCACGAGCACCATCGAGTGCTCCTGCAGGTTGTGGCCTTCGCCCGGAATGTAGGCGGTAACTTCCGTGCCGTTGGAAAGCTTCACGCGAGCAACCTTGCGAAGCGCCGAGTTCGGCTTCTTCGGGGTCGTCGTGTAGACGCGGGTGCACACGCCGCGCTGCTGGGGATTGGCCTTCAGGGCTGGCGTCTTGGTCTTGGCGACCTTCGGCGAGCGACCCTTGCGGACCAACTGCTGAATGGTTGGCACTGATTTGACTCCTTGAATTGACTGCACGGTGACAGTTGGTACTTGTTCTCCACTCCGCACATTGAAAACCGCCGCGCCGAGTGATGTGACCCACCGCGGGAGTTGAGTCCCTGGCTTAAGTGGTGGGTATGCCGTGGGGGCGCTGGAACTGCGGTAAAGCCGTTCCGTCGAGCCCAATTCCAAATGGGTGCCTCAGTGCCCGTTCCCCCGCGATTTTGGGCACAGGACAACGCGCGGTAAAGCGCACACCTAGAAAAGAGTAGTCGTTCGCCGTCATCCGGTCAAATGTTCGTGGCTACCTGGCGCGAGACCGGGCCCCGTCGATCACGGGAAGCAGGAGGATGGTGAGCCCGGCAAGAACCGCGGAGACGATGACGAAAGGGCTCGCGAGGTACCTGCCGAAGAACATGAAGGGTGAAAGAAGGCGTTCCTGTCCGAATGCATAGACGATCGCCCCGGCCGACGGACTGAGGAGATACACGATGAGCGCCGTGCCCACGGCACGCCCCACCGGTATTCGCCGTTTCCCGAATGTCGGCCGGAGCCCGCCCAGCACGGACACGAATACCACAGAGAGCGCGGCGACCGCCATGACGGGACCGACGAGCGGTCCTGCGTCCGGTTCTGAAATAACGTCGCGATCCGTCACCAAACTCACGAACCCGTCAATCGCCAGAAGCAGGGCCCCATAGAGGACCGCAACCATCACGGCAATGAGGAGGGCCCGAGAAAACGAACCGTGAACGGCCGGATCAGACGGCGGCGACTCCGCCAAACTCTGCTCTCTTCCGCGCTTCCTCATTCTCGAAGGCCTGCCACGCTTCGTAGTTGCGTTCGCGAACGCGCCGACCGCGCCGGGCGATCGCCGCCCCGAACCAGATCGAGGTTTCCCTCGCGAGAAGCGCCGCTACCACGAGGGCCGGGTTGGTCGCGAATTCCGCGAAGGCGTCGGATGCCTGGCTCGCTGTGAGACCGAACCCTCCCGACATCAGGAGCATGGCCCCGACGGAAGCAAAGTACGTGACTGCCCCGACGACGAGGGAACCAATCACCCACGCCCACCAGCTGGCCCGATTCACGAGAAGGACCCACAGGATCATGACGACGAGGAATGCGAGAACCGGGACGTAGTACAGCGGACCGGTGACGAATGTGACAAGCGCGTCCGGCACCATCGCCGGGCTCACAAACAGAATGAGGAGTGCCGCAACTCCCGCATACACCGCGGCGAACACGATTGCTGCGATAACCGCCAGAAGCGTTCCCATCCCCCGATTGCCCCTGGGCCTGGGGGGCGTCGGTGCCGTGACGTACACGGTCTGCACCGGTGCGGGTGCGACCTCACCGGTGTGGCCGGCTTCGACAACTTCGACAACTTCGCCACTCTCTGCCGCAGCGTCGACGTCGGTCGATTCGCTCACGACGGGTTCGACGGCGACAACTTCCGGTGCAGCAGCGTCGTCCACTGGAGCATCCTTGGCAGCGTCATCCGGCGCTTTGTCGTCCGGCGTTACGTTCTTGGCGTTCATCCGTACCTCCACATGCCGGGGCTCCGTGGCCCGGTCAGGGTCACTCTAGCAATGGATGCTGGGTTGGCGACAGGTGATGAGCTCTACGGCGACGGACTCGGCGTCGGTGCCGTGTCCAGCGACCCGACGGGCGTCGGCGTCGGCGGCGGCGCCGACGGATCGACGAGCACGTAAACGTACCCCGTAATCGAGCCCGTGTAGCCGGCCGTTTCGCCGTCACCGCCCGTGGTCGTCTGCTCCTGAGCCACCGTAAGTTTGGTCACGAGGAACAGGCGGGTGCCGAACTGGAGGTCGCTGACGAACTCCATCACTTGAGCCTGAGAACCCACGACAGTCAGGTTGATCGTGATCGCGACGAAGTTGTCCGCCGTCACAAGTGGGCTGACCGTTGCGCCCGGTGCCGCCAGATACCGCTCGGCATCGCTCGCGGCAAACTTGGTGAGCTTGACTCCGCTCGCGCTCTCCAGCTCGTGAAGCTGCCCGAGGAACGTGGAAAGCTCGTCTCCCGGAGGCAACTCCTTTTGAGCTTCGGCGAGGTCGGCTTTCAGTTCATCGAGCTGCTCGAACTGCTTCTTGAGCTCCTTCAGCTTCACCTCGTGAAGGCGGTTTTGCTGCTCGACGTTGGCCCGCTGTTCGTTCGCCGCGCTCATCTCATCGATCTTGGGCGAAACTCCGAGGAACCAGCCCATCACGAGGATGGCGACACCGAGGACCGCGGCAATGAGCAACCAGAACTTGTTGTTCATGCTCACTCACCCCCTTCGGAATCGCTTGACTCGCTGGGACTCGGGGATGGTGTCGGAGTCGTTTTCTCCTCGACCTTGTTCCGGGCATCCTGCTCGGCCCGCGACTTGTCCCTCTCGGCGAGCGCGACGTCATCGAAGCGGTCCAGGAATGCGTCCCGGTTGATGTGCATGGTGATCGTCACTTCGTAGAGCGCGGTTTCCGCGTTGAGCGTGATCGAGCCCGGGGTTGCGTCGACGAAGCCGTAAAGTTTCGACAACGCGTCGAGCCAGGCTTCGACATCCGGGAGCGACTGGCTCATCGCCGTGAACTTCAGTTCGCCGATCCGGTCGCCCTGGAGCGGCACCGACGGTTGATTGAATGCGAGGAGCGGCGTCGCGGTTTCGGCGACGACGTTGGTCACGAGTGTGCCAGCGGGAAGACTCGCCTGGATGTCGTTCAGGAACGCCTTCCAGTCGATCTCGGTCGACATCCCCACCTGGCGTGCTGCCGCGGCGGTGGCGAGCAGGCTCGTGATCTGCTTCACTTCGACGTATTTGCCCTGTTCTGCGATGAGTTCCTGCGTCCGCTGATTCGCGGAATCGAGTTGACTCTGGGCTGTGGCCGCAAGAACCGCTGCGCCGGCGTAGCCGGCGATGACGATGAGGACGGCGACGACCAGAAGCGCAACCGCGTTGCGTCGCATGATCTTGCCCTGCGCCGCGGCACCAACCTCTGGCGGAAGCAGGTTTGCGCGCGCCGGTCCCCCGATGTTGAGGCCGCCTCCGCTGCCGGTGTCACGGCTCATGCTGCTGCACCCCCCAAAGCGAGACCTAAAGCCACGTTCATTCCCAGTTGGCTCTGCGTTCCTCTCGACGCGTCGCGGGAAACCTCGATGCTCCCAAAAGTGTCCCCGAGGACAACCGGAATGCGGGTCATTTCGGAGAGCGCGTCGGCAAATCCGAGAAGCTGCGCCCCTCCGCCGGTGAGGATTATTCCGGAGTACGGTTCATTCTGGCGAGTGTTCGCAAAGAAGCTGAGCGTGTTCTTCAGGCTCGTGAGAAGGTTTCCGGTCACTTCACGGATGATCGCGATCGTCGGCGCCTGTTCCGGAGGAACCGTGACACCCCCGAGTCCGAGCGAACGCTTCGTCTGCTCCGCTTCGTTCTCCGAGATGCTCAATCGGTCGGCGAGGGCTGCTGTGAGATCGTGGCCCCCGTTTGCGATGATGCGAACGAACTGGGGAACCCCTCCACTCGTCACGATCACATTGGTGGTGCGTGCCCCGATATCGATGTGGGCGACGTTGCCGATCATTCGGGACGGCGAAGTGAGGCGCGTGAGCGCGAACGGGATGAGGTCGACTCCGACCGGAACGAGTCCCGCGAGTTGCACGGCCTTCACGTTGGCAAGAACCGAATCCTTGATCGCCGCGACGAGCAGCCCATTGACAACGGGGCCGGCTTCGCTTGCGCTCTCCGAAATCGGATAGAAGTCGAGCAGCGCATCCGAAACCGGAACGGGGAGCATTTCCTGAACGTGCGTGGGAAGCGACTCGCGAATCTCGTTCTGGCTGAGTTTGGGCACCGACAGGTCGCGCACGAGCACTTTCGCGTTGCCGACGCCGAGGATGACTTCCTTGCTGCCGAATTTCGCGGCATTCCACAACTGCTTGAGCGCAGCGGCTACGGTATTGACTTCGATGACCTCGCCGTTCTTCACCGCGCCCTCGGGAATGGGCAAGGAGAAGAACCTCGCGACCGTTGGGCGCTTGGAACCGACACCGGTCACCTCGACCGCCCTGATACTTCCGGAGCCGATATCCACTCCGACAAGCTGCGTGCTGGCCATCACATCCCCTAACTGATTCCGACCAGAGTGAGATACCCCTGCGAAATCTCACGTCCAAAAACTACTCCGACCCATGCACCCAACAGCATCCACGGACCGAACGGAATTCCCGTCTTTCGTGTTGCTCGGCCGGTGGCCAGTAGCACGATCGAAAAGACTCCCCCCAGCAAGAATGCAGCAAATGCGCCAACAATCAAAGAACCCCATCCGAGGTACCCCAGCGCGAGCCCGACAATCGCGGCCAGTTTCACGTCGCCGAAGCCCATTCCTCTCGGATAGATGAGGACGAGAACCAGGTAGAAGGCGAAAAGCGCCGCGCCCCCCACGCACGCCCACAGCAGAGAGAACCAGTCCCCGGTGCCGAAACTGGTCACGGCGAGAAGAACGCCGAGAATGGCGATCGACGGGACGACGATCCGATTGGGGAGCGTTCGGGTGTCCAAGTCGATCAGCGCGAGCGCGATGGATACCGCCGCGAAGTAGAGGTAGGCAGGCAGAAGCCAGAATCCGGCGGGTTGGATCGCCGACCACAGCGCGACGCCCACGAACGCGAGTGCCGTTCCGAGTTCGACGAGCGGATACCGAATCGAGATCCGCTCGCCGCAGTCTCGGCACCTTCCGCGGAGGATGAGCCACGAAACCACGGGAATGTTGTCGCGCGCGCGAATCGGATGCCCGCACTTCGGGCACGCACTCGGCGGCGAGCTGAGTGAGGCCCCGTTGGGGATCCGCCAGACGACGACGTTCAGGAACGACCCGATCGCGAGCCCGAGCACCCCGACGAAGATGGCGACGACCAGGATGACGCCGCTGGTCGGTTCAATCATGGCCGATAGCTGCCGTCCGCGTTCATGGCCGCGGGAGTGTCCATCCAGGTCGTCACACCGTAAGTCGTCGTGACCGGCGAGAGGAACTTCGGTGGTGCCGTGTACCGGAAGCGCGGGTCGTAGTTGTAATCCTTTGCGTAGCCGTTGGCGATCGACCCGTTGCTGTAGACGGTGCCCACGGGCCCGCGGAACTTCTGCGCAATGGCGCCCTTGACGGTGAGCGTTCCCCGGTTGCCGGTATCACGGTAGTTCTGCACCTGGAAGGTGTGGAGAACCGAGATTATCGCGGCCTCGATCTCGCGATTCGACCCGGAAAGCAGTTTGTTGCCGTATCGATTCATCGGATTCCAGACCCACACGGCATTGTTCCCCACGAGTCCCAGTATGTCGGTGCTGTCGTTCTTGTAGATGATGTCGCCGACGATATACACGTAGTTCTCAGCGGCGATCGTCAGCTGGCCGCTCATCGTCCCCTGAACGAACACGTCGCCGTTCTTGCAGCCGTAAGCGGACGAGCTCGCGTCTTCACTCGAGATCGGGTAACCGAGCGGATTTCCTCCTGAGGAGCACGACGGCCTGCCCGATTCGTACCTGCCCCAGTAGTTTGGGTCCGAACTGACCGTCGGCACGTTCTGCACGTACACGAGGTTGCGATCGGGGACCGTTATCGTCGCGCCGCTTCCGGACCGAAGGTTCGAGATCGAACCGCACGCTGCCGGCGTCGAGCCCCCGGTTGCCGGGTCTCCCGTGATCTGCGTCTTCTTCGTCCACGGCGACCACACCGTCATGGTTCCATTGCCGTGGAAGGCGATCTCCGTAGGTCCCGTGTAGAGGCACCCGGGTTTCGGCACACCGGACGTCGTGAGGTCCGAACGCACTTCACGTTTCATTTGGGAGTTCGTCGCCGGCATGCCGACGCTGTTCGCGTAGGCGAGCCCGCCCGAGTTGAAGTTCGCGGTACCGCATCCGCTGGGGATGTCGTAGAGGCGACCGCCGCCCTGATCGATGCTGTTCGAGGTCGTCACTTTGCCGTTGAAGTTCGACTCGCAAATGTACAGGGTGTCATTGGAGTGCAGCGGCCCGTTGATGACGTCGTTGGGAGCGAACCGGATGCGGTCGCAACTCGTCGAACGGCCCGCCCATTCGTATTTCACGCAGCTGGCTGATTCGCCGCTGATCTCGGGGTCTTGAATTTCGTAGTCAGTGAAGTAAAGGAAGTCGATGAACCCGGTCTGGCGGAGATCCGCGATGACGCTGCGCGTGACTCCGTTGACGAGTCCCGTCGAACGCACCCTGATGACACCGGTATCCAGATAGTCCTCGGTGTTCACTTCGTAGCGGAACTGGGCGGTTCCGCCGCTGCCCGCGACATCCGCCCACGTGCCGCCCGTCCCGATACCGAAGGCCGGGTTCTCCTGCGTTCCCGTCGGAAGCACGACAGAGCTCGCGCCCGTGAAGTCGGCTGCCGGGTTGCCGAACTGCACGTAAAAGCTGTCATTGGACAATCGGCTCTGGTATTCCTCCACTCCCGCATACGCGGCGGACAGCGCAGCGCTTGCCGCCTGATCCTGCCGCGCTTTCATGGTTCCGCTGATCGACGCCGTGACAGCAACAGTGGCGAGGATCATGAGTACTGCGCCGATCGCAATGACGATGATGAGGGCGAACCCGTGTTCCGAGCGCCCAATGCGGGATCTGAGGAGCGTCAACATGGCTACTGTCCTGTCCGGTTGATACCGAGATTTGGCACACCGATCACGCTCTTGAAAGCGACCGGGTTCCCGGCGCGCACGTCATCGGATTTCAGCTTGAAGTACACCTGCACGGACGCGACGAGGGGCAATTGAGCTGCCGTGAGTCCCGTCGTTGGCATGGTGAGCGGCGAATTGGTGGAATCGAGATACGTGAACAGCTCCGGCTCGGTACCCGACGGCGGAATGAGCGCTCCCGTCAGGATTCGCGTTGCGGACGGTGTCGCGTCGAACGCCCAGAACCCGCTGGATACCTCGTAGGAGTCGTAGCGAACCTCGATGAGCCGACCCTGACCGTCGATCGTGAAAGCCAGCTTGGTTGGCCGGGGGTTGGCAGTCTCGACGTCGATGTAACTCGTCACCGTGAGCAGGTCCTTCTTGGCCACAACGAACGCGGGATCATCGAGCGCCTGGCCTGAGACGGGATTGCTGGCCGCGAATCGAAGCGCCCTGGACAGCTCGGTGATGCCGAGGGAAGCGGCCTTCGTGCTCGTATTGACGGATGTGCCCGTCGCGACGACGCGCGAGGTGCTGACGAACATCCCTGTGATCAGCGTGAGGACGATGCCGACAATGACCATGGCCACGAGGAGCTCGACTATGCTGATTCCCGACTGGCCGTCCCGCAGGCGGCGCGATACCTGCCTCACGTCGATCACGGGTCGACCTCGCGGGGATCCAGCGTCACGATGTTGTCGATCGCGGTCAACTGGGCGGTCGTCTGCGGCGTGAGGTTGAGAATGCTCCTCTGATTGTTCGGACTCGATGGGCTCGTGGACGCGTAGATCTTCCAGGACCCGAATGGAAGCGCGATGGTGACGACTTCATTGTTGCCTCGATAGCCGAACGAGTACTGCATGGGAATGTCGCACCCGGGATCGGCGGTTCCGACGGGCCCCGTCGATTGAGACACAGCCAGCAAATACCGTTTCGAGCTCGGCATTTGGACGGTCACGACCCCCATCGGAACGGCCGCGGTGGCTGCCGTTCCGCCGGGAACTGCCGCAACGGGAGGTGGCCGCACCCCTTTCAGGTAGTCGACGCCCGCCGTCGAACCTGCCTGCCACTCCGCGGGGTCGACCGATTTGCAGAACTTCGCCGGGATCGCCGGGTCGTTGTAAACGCCCGCCAGAACCTCGTAACCGGCGGGGAACGGGAACATGGTGACGGAACTCGGCGCGCCGGGTTGCGGGCTCGTCCCGTAGGTGCTCACAAAGCTCGCGTCGAGATTGACGGGCACGATGCTCGGTCCCGCAAAGTTCGTTGCGTAGGAGATGGGGAACGTCGCGCCCAGATCGAGAGTCGCCATCGCGGCGCTCGCCGAGCTCTTCGCCACGCTCACGAGGACCGATGGCGACGCGTTCTGCGTGACGTCGATGTATCCGGACTTGGTCACGGTGACGTTGTAGTTTCCGGGGTTGACCATGAGCGCATACGTGCAGCCCAGCGAGTCGGTTACCGCCGGTTGCGCGGCGAGAGGAGTAGCGCCGTTGGCCGGCGTAGCGGGCGTCACGGTCACTGTCGCTCCGGCGACGGGATCCCCGGAAGAACCCGACACGGAAATGAGGACGGTGCCCAGATCTGGATTGTTGATCCGAACGCCCGGATCGATGAGGGTGTCCGCGTGAACGGTGGGCGTGCTGGACGTCATCCCCGACCAGGCGACGGTCACGTTGACGCGCTTGTAGCGGAGGATCCCACCTCCGGCGCCGCAGCGCTGGTCGATATTCGGGTCGGAGACCCATCGGGCCGTCCGGTTGATCGTGTAGGTAACGCCGTTGATGGTTTCCACGGTCGTCTTGTCGACGAGGTTGAACAGATTGTCGATTGCGCGGGTGAGGTCAATCTCCTGAGCGGCAAGGCTTGCTGCCTGTTGGCGGGCCGTCGAATCACGAGTGAGGTGAAGGGCCGCGATCATCGTGTATCCGATGCCCGTCGCAATCATCGCGAACACCATCAGGGCGACGATCACTTCGATGAGGCTGAGGCCGGCTTCTGCCGGTCGCGCCGCCAACCTACTGCGGATCGCTCTCACGCTTCCACCCCCCAGGGCTTCGACTTGCGGAATGGGAACTACGACACCTTCGGGTGGCCGGTATCGGAGTTAACCGTTGGAGGTGGGGTGCCGCACAGTAGCGGCACCCCACCCCGGCGTCAGATTACGGAGTAGCTACTCCGGTGCAGGAAACGTCGTTCACGCCAACGCTGTCGCTCACGTAGAACACCTTCGAGGTCGTGGACGTAGCGGTGAGGCAGAACGGGTCGCCGACTGCAGACGGCGCGGTGCCGCTCCAGGCGATCGAGCCGCTGACTCCGTCGCCGGAGGTGAACCCATAGTCGCCCAAGGTGGCCTCATCGAGGGCTGCCGGTACGCCGGTCGGGTTGTCCGTGTACCAGGCGACAACCGCGATCTTCGCGTTTGCCAAGTCGGACTTGACCGAGCTGTCGGTGGCGCTCTGCTGAACCCCGATGTAGATCGGGATCGCGATCGCGGCAAGGATGCCGATGATGATGACGACAACGAGAAGCTCGATGAGGGTGAAGCCCTCTTCGCGCTTGATTCCTGCGCGCCGGTCGTTCAGCGCTTTGTTAATGCGAAGCAACATTTTACTTTTCCTGTCTAGTAGTAGGAACGTGGACAGGGCCCCCAATTGACCCCCCTCCATCATGCTGGCCCCGGTTCGTGCCGCATGTAATCCCGCAAACGGGGCACATCCGGCATTTCCGCGCCCCCAGTGAAGGGGACAGCGGGGCCTTCTATTCAGTTGTGTGTTCGGGACCTAGTTGTTCAACAGCGTGAAGATGTTGAAGATCGGCAGATAGAGCGCGACGATCATGCCGCCGACAACGATGCCGAGAAACGCGATCATGAGAGGCTCAATGCTCGCCGTAAGCGACTCCGTCGCTGACTGCACCTCTTCGTCGTAGAAATCCGCGATCTTGGACAGCATTTGCTCGAGCGCGCCGGCGTCCTCACCCACCGAAATCATTTGCGTGACCATCGACGGAAACACTTTCTCGTGGCTGAGCGGCTCGGCCACCGTTTTGCCCTGGCGCACGGATTCCGCCACCTTGCGAAGCGCCTCCTCCATGACCCAGTTGCCCGAGGTTTCCCCCACGATGCTGAGCACCTGGAGGATTGGAACGCCGGCAGCCATCATCGCGGAGAAATTGCGGCTGAACCGTGCGATCGCGATCTTCTTGAACAGGTTCCCGAAGACGGGCAGTTTGAGTTTCAGCGGGTCGACGAACTTCCGCACCGCGAGAGTGTTCTTGTTCTTGCCCCACCACACGGCGAAAACGATTGACGCAATGATGAAGACCGGCAGGAACCACCACATCTGCGAGGAAAGGAACACGAGGAACTGCGTCGGCAACGGCAACTCGCTGCCGAAGCCCTCGAACATCTTCTGGAAGATCGGGACGATGAACACGAGCATTGCGATGACCGAGATGATCGCCATGATGAACACGATCACCGGATACGTCATTGCCGACTTGATCGTTCCGCGCAGCTTGACCTCTGCCTCGAAGTTTTTCGCGACAGACAGCAGCGCGTTGTCGAGGAAGCCGCCGGTCTCACCCGCCCGGATGAGACTGATCATGATGGGCGGAAACACTCGGTCGTGCCTGGCCGTGGCGTCCGACAGGGATGACCCGGACTCGACCTCGCGCGTGATGGAGACGAGGATCTTCTTCAGCTCCTTGTTCTCCGTCTGCTCGGTGATGATCGAGAGCGTGCGTAGCAGCGAAAGGCCCGACGTGATCATGGTCGCCATCTGGCGGCTCATGATGGCAAGGTCCTTGAGCTTGACCTTGGTGCCGAAGGAGCCGATGTTGATTTCCATCTGGAGGCCGGTGCCGCCTGAGGCTTCCTGGATGGTCAACGGCGAAATGCCCATCGTCCGCAGGCGGTTCGCGACGGCGCCCTCGGTCATCGCGTCGATGCGGCCCTTGACGAGTTTGCCTTCCGTGTCGCGGCCCTTGTAGGTGAAGGTTGCTGCGGTAGCCATCAGTGGGACTTCCGTCCGAATCCATCACCGAAGTCCGCTGCCGCTGCGGCCATCTGGGTTGCCACCTCGCCGCCACCGGGATCCGCGCGGTGGATGAGCCGCTTGAGGCCCTCAAGGTCGTGCGCCTTCTCGATCGCCGCCGCGTGCGTGATCTTGCCCTTGTCGACGAGTTCGGCGAGGTGCTGGTCCATCGTGAACATGCCCAGCTCGCGGCCGGCCTGAAGCGCGGTTGGAATCTGGTATGTCTTGCCCTCGCGGATGAGGTTCGAGATGGCGGGGGTCATGAGCATGACCTCCGTCGCGACCACGCGCCCCTTGCCGCTGGCGACCTTGATGAGCGTCTGGCAGACGACCCCCTGAAGTGTCGCCGCGAGCTGTGCGCGCACCTGATCCTGCTGATGCGGCGGGAACACGTCGATCACGCGGTCGACCGTCTGAGCGGCATCCTGCGTGTGCAGTGTCGCGAAGACGAGGTGGCCGGTCTCCGCGGCGGTCAGCGCGACGGAAATGGTCTCCAGGTCGCGAAGCTCGCCGATGAGGATGACATCGGGGTCCTGCCGCAGAACGTGCTTGAGCGCCTGGCTGAAGCTGTGCGTGTCACTGCCGACTTCGCGCTGATTGATGAGCGAACGCTTGTTTCCGTGCATGAACTCGATCGGGTCCTCGACCGTCACGATGTGGTCGGTTCTCGTGCGGTTCACGAGGTCGATCAGTGCGGCAAGAGTCGTGGACTTTCCCGAACCCGTCGGGCCGGTCACGAGGACGAGCCCGCGGGCGAGGGTCGCGAAGCGGGCAACCGTGTCCGGCACGCCGAGCTGTTCGAGCGGCTTGATCTCGGTCGGGATGAGACGGAATGCGCCACCCACGGCGTCGCGCTGCTGGTAGAAGTTCACGCGGAATCGGGCGTTCTCCGACACCGCGAACGCGAAGTCGAGTTCCAGTTCCCGTTCGAACGTCTCTTTCTGGGACTTCGTCAGGAGGCTGTGAAGCGCAGAGGTAACCCGATCCCTGCCCCACACTTCGGCGCCCTCGACGGGCTGCAGCGCACCGTCGATTCGCAGCATCGGCGGTGCGTTGGAGGTCACGTGAAGGTCGGATGCCGTGAGCCGCACGACTTCCTGCAGGGCGGCGATGAGATCGGGATCCGCGTTCGGGTGCGGGCGGAACCCTGTCTCCACGCGTCCGAGCGGGTCGATGTCCTCCAGCAGCGTCTCCATCACCGGCGGCGGCAACAGGGGGAGTTCGGCGGCCGGCGCGGCGGGGCTGCTCGCAGGCGGCGGCAGGTCCGGCAGCGCCTGCACGATCGGCGCGGGCTGAGCCGACGGCGCCGGGGCT